>OJMH01000224.1_pt1 | contig 84095 bp, 76 predicted proteins | sample 1597111 | NCBI WGS metagenome assembly OJMH01 (sample SAMEA2452115, study PRJEB22498) | human gut metagenome | reverse complement strand
GAGCTGCCGCCCCAGACGGGTAAAGGTTTCATGATTGTTTTTCTTAACTTGTTTTCTTGTCAACATATTTCAACTCCGTTTTGTCTTAATATCTCTGCAAACTTCAACGAAAGTCAGGCAAAGATAATTTGGTTAAAACAAAACCCACCTTTGAAACTAAAGGTGGGGGAGTTAGAAACTGTAGAAGAACAGCCCAGGTTATTCGTGCATAGCCTTATTTCCCCGGCTCCCCTCGAAAGGAGTCGTTCTTTTCTTCTAGGAGTTTCTAAGCTCCGCAGTTCATCTCTGAACTGCGGAAACCATTCTAAAGGTTAAAAGTTAAATTGCAATTAAAATCTGTCTTAGTCAGCTTCTTTAATCCGCTCAATATCGGCACCGACGGCACGCAGCTTCTCGTCTAATTTTTCATAGCCGCGATCCAAATGATAAACCCGGTTTACGACAGTTTCGCCTTCAGCCGCCAAACCGGCCAGCACCAGTGCGAAAGAAGCGCGCAAATCCGTTGCCATAACCGGTGCGCCCGACAGACGCTTAACCCCGCGCACAATGGCTGAGGCATGCCCGTGTACGTTAATGTTGGCTCCCATGCGCATCAGCTCGGGCACGTGCATAAAACGGTTTTCCCAAATATTTTCCGTTACCAGCGAGGCGCCTTCCGAAACCGTCATCAAGGCCATAAACTGCGCCTGCAAATCAGTCGGGAAACCGGGATAGTAGTCGGTCATAATATCTTGTCCCGTCAGCGTTTTGCCTTTGGCGTCAATCAACAGGCTGTCTTTGCCTTCTTCCACGCTGACGCCCATCGCCCGCAGAATTTCAATCGGAGTCCGCAGCGTAGATGCCTGAGCATTGATGAGTTCCAGCCGTCCGTTGGTAATTGCCGCGGCAATGGCATAGGAACCGGCTTCAATCCTGTCGGCGATAACTTTATGCTGCGCACCGTGCAGCTTGTCCACGCCCTGAATGGTCAGCTTTGAACTGTCACGGCCCTCGATTTTGGCCCCCATAGCGGTTAAAAGGTCAATCAAATCGCCGATTTCCGGTTCTTTGGCCGCATTTTCGATCACCGTTTCGCCTTCGGCCAGCGTTGCCGCCATCAAGATATTGCAGGTTGCGCCGACGGAAGCGGTGTGAAAAGTGATGTGTGCCCCTTTGAGACGCCCTTTGATGTCGGCATGAACATAGCCGTTTTTGATTTCGATTGTGGCTCCCATCTGTTCCAGCGATGACAAGTGAATGTCCATCGGACGGGCGCCGATGGCACAGCCGCCGGGCAGCGAAAGCTCAACATGTCCTTCCCGTGCCAAAACCGGCCCCAAAACATAATAAGAGGCGCGCATCTTGCGTACATAATCGTAAGGGGCTATCAAACTGGAGAATTTTTGCGTCCGGTAAGAATAAGTCTTGGTTGCATGTCCGTCAACAAAATCGTCAAAACTGTCAATTTGCGTTCCCATCTGTTCCAGCAGGGCATTCATTGAACGAATGTCGGATAACATCGGCATATTCGTCAGCGTTACGGTCTCATCCGTCAGCAGGCTGGCGCAAATCAAAGGCAAAGCCGCGTTTTTGGCACCGCTGATATAAATTTGTCCGTTCAGGCGGTTGCCGCCGATTATTTTAATCTTGTCCATGTTGGTTCTCCCGCTGGTTGTCCTCTGCGTTCTTGAGCTTTTCTCTGGCTTCCTGCTGTTTTTTGCGTTTTTGCAGATTCTTTTGCAAAGCCTTTGCCTCGCGGTTAAACCGCTCTTGGCTGCGCGGCCCGTGCGCGGTGTTCTTCTTTTCTTTGGTCTCGGCCATCTCAAAACCCCGTTAGTTGATAATGCCCTCATTTTAATCCCGAGAAGTTAAGAAAAGGTGAGTTTTGCCGGAAATCACGGTTAAGGCGTTTTACTCTTTCGGCAGGGGAGTCAGATTAACGGTTGCTACTTCATCAAGATAGTACATATCCCCGGTAATCGGATCGACGATAAACCAGCCGATTAATCCGCCGAAAAGAATATTGCCGAACCAGTACCGGTTGCTGACGTGATAGTCAATGGTGGTAAAACCGGTGGCATATCCGTCTTTGGAAGCTCTTTGATATAATTTTATTCTAAATCAGGCAATGCTGCGCCGATAACTGTAATTTCGACGAGAAGCAGAATAAACATTGCCGCCAAATATCTAAATTTTTCAAATTGCTTTATTTTTTTAGGAAATTTATTCGTGAAAATAAGAACTGAGAAAATAAGATATAGTGCTATAAGTAAGTAACTTGTAATACAAAAGACATTATAAATTAAATCATCATAATAATCGTTAGGAAATATGCTGTTGACTATAAATATACCTATTCCCCAAAACATTAAACAGATGAACAGAAAAAAGAAAGCAGCCCAAAAAAATAAAGATTTAAACTTAGATTTCACGTGAGAATATTCCAAATACCGGTTTTGTAAAAAGAATATTCTCACAAATTTATCCTCCCGCCAATTAGGGAAGTTTTTTCTCAAGCAAATTAATACACTTACCTTTGTTCTCCAGGCCATAATGTAACCCCTTCCAGTTATTGACAATATCATTTGCGCTGTCTTCCAATGCCTGCTTAAAACAAGTAAGTAATAACGATTAAAATTACCTTTCTCTAAAGGCGTCATTAATCATTTTTCTTTTGATTTGTTCTGCTTGTCGGTTGTGTCTGGTTCGTTCGCTTTCTGCTTGACGCTGTAATGAATCTAGTCTTCGGCTTAAACCGGCAGAGCATTTCTTAACGATGTCATTAAAAATTCCACCTTTGCCCTCAATTATTTCATTTCTTTCTGAGGGGGCAGCAGGTTTCTTCATTGTGATTCTGTCATATCTTGCCATTTCCGATAATAACCGTTTGATTTTATTGGCCTGTAAATTACTGTCAAATCCGTAATCTTCTTTATCTTCTTTGAAAGTAGTGGCCTTTTTCTCGAAAATACATCCATTTTTTGCCGTATATGAAAAAGAAGCCGCGAAAGACTCTAAAGGAGAAGTATAGCCATCGGGATCGTATGAAATTCTTTCAGAAACTTTAAAAATGACATCAAGATATTTTTCTTTTGAATTTTTTACCCGAATTTTAACCCCTTCTTCTTTTAGACAATCTTCCACATTAAATTCGGGTATTTCAACATCAAATTGCCTGGAAATTTTCTTTTCTTTTATTCGGTTAATTATTTCACGCAAGTTCATTGTTCATCTCCCATAAAATTATAAATTAAATAATTAATAGCATAATTCCATCTTTTTGTCTAGAAAAAAGATAAAATCACGTTACGGTTTTATTGTGTAAACTTTAGCAATACAAACATTAACTAAACCGTTTGATGTATTGCTGAAAACGCCTGAAATTAACCCAATGTGCCGCCAGCAGCGCGGTTGTCAGACTGATGAGTATGAAGAATTTAAGGAATTAACAAAAAAATGAAGGAGGTTGCAATAAACTTCAATCTAAATCTGGCAATGCTGTGCCGATAACTGTAATTTCGACGAGAAGCAGAATAAACATTACTGCCAAATATCTAAATTTTTCAAGTTGCTTTATTTTTTTGGGAAATTTATTCGTGAAAATAAGAACTGAAAAAATGACATATATGGTAATAAATAGGTAGCCCAAAATTTCAACCGCTCTTCCCATAAAATAATAAAGACTCTCAATATTTATTAAAAAAAACACACCCCAAAACATCAAACATGTGAGGAGGGAAAAGAAAATAGCCCAAAAAACCAGCGATTTAAATTTAGCTTTCATGAGAGAATATCTCAAGGTTTATTCATCTGTTGAGATATTCTCACATATTTATAAAATCGTCAATTATGGAAGTTTTCTTTCTAACAAATTGATACATTTGCCTTTGTTTTCTAAGCCATATTGCAATCCCTTCCAGTTATTGACGATATCTTTTGCGCTGTCTTTGAAAATATTGCCAATTCCGCCATAACGCTTTCTGGTCTCAGAACTTACAGACTTTTTAGTTAAGTCATAGGCTTCTTTTAGCAAACCTGCTGTCCAACCTCCGGTTGCCTCCAGTTTTCCGCCTTTCCCGGCGAGACAGTTCATATTCGGCTCGGCCTGACTTGCTCTGCATTCAATAATAGCCATTAAAAAAGCCCTCTCAAAAGGAGGGCTTTTTTAATGGTGCGCGATACTGTGCGATTATCGGACTAATGGGCATGAGGAATTTAAAGAGTTAATAACAAAATTTGAGTTGTTTGAGGATAATTACAAAGGTTAATCCTCTTTGCTTTCTCCAATCAAAGCGGCCAAAAGTAAGACAACCCAAGTTACTGGAATCCAACCAAGAAATAAGTTCACTTTATATATTTTACTGGCATTTTTATTACTAGCAGCTATTTTTGCAGGTAACATATAAATAAAGAACACAAGCCACAGAACAAATACTAAAACTATCACAGAAATAATCGTATTATCTTCACTTAATGCTTTCTTTATAACATACCCTGAACCATTTTCTGTTTTTATTTCTACCCATTCTCCATCATCTTTAATAGAAACAACGGAATCTCCTTCCACTAGTTTTCCAATTATTTTACAATTCGTTCCTGCACACGAGCGAACATTTAACACTGGTGTATCAACGATGTAACTTTCTGCATTGACCTTTTGACTAGTCAGGATGAGCAAGAGAAAAGCAACTAATTTTAAATATTTCATCATAAATTCCTGTCGTTTATTGAAAGATTCTATCTGTACCTAGCATATTTTTTATATTTTCAATGTGTTGACTTTCTGTTCCTAATTCATCACCGTTTGCAACAGCTTCTTTTAATATTTCAACAACTCTGTGTTTATTTTTGTAGTTAGCTAAAGGATTCTCTTGTATAATTGTATTAACAACATCAATTACTCTATACCATTTTGTTACGAAAGTTCCTTTAGGAATAAAACTAATATCCTGTAATTCACTATCTCCATAAAATACAACAACAGAATAAAAAGGAACATTTTCTTTCAGCTTTTGGCGAAGTTGCTTAATATGGGTGTTATTTTGCATAAGAGGATTATAAAATCGGTATTTTTCATTTCCATAGGCTAAAACTTGTGTCCACTTAGTTTGGTTACCTTTTCCATAAATCCAACCGCTAAAATCTTTAACTTCAAAAACAATAATGCCAACTCTTGTTGCGACAACCAAATCTATTTGTGAAAATTTTCCATCGTTTCTGACGATATATAAATCGTGAAAAATAGCTTGAGGATGTATTCCTGATTTTAATAATGTTAATATTAGATGTTGTTCAGAGGCTGTTCCTCTAGATAAACTGGTTACACTTTGGATTAATTCTTTATTTTGTTTTGTTATAACTGCATTGTGCCGCATTTTATATATGGCAAACGAAACAACAGCAATTATTATAATCAAAACTTCCATAATCAAAATGTTAAGCTGAATCAATTAAATTTTCAATCATTTTTATCGGACTGGGATTTTATTTAGCAAAAAGCTTGATTTTCTTAGGTTTCACTCAAAAAGTCCGATAAGTTATCAAAAAATGCTATCTTAAAAACCTCAAAAATCGGACTAGCTGAAAGTCTTGATTTTCATAACAAAAAAGCACCTCGAAAGGTGCATTTCTAAAAATGGTGCGCGATACTATGCAGTTATCGGACTAAGGATTATGAAGATTTTAAGCAGTTGATAAGGAAAATTGAGACTTTTGAAATCCTATAAATAAGAGAATTATAATATACCTTTATTATACTCTTTTCATAAATAAAGCCTTTATTAAAATAATCTGGGATTAATATTTTGATAGTATTGCAAGTTTATCCATTATTATATAAAAGAAAATAAGAGGTATAAATGTCAAATTTAGCTTTTAAATATAATGATAGAGTTGTCAACACTGCTAAACCCGTATTAAAATGGGCTGGCGGTAAAAGTCAATTATTGTCTCAACTTAATGAATTGTTGCCGCCGAAATTAAAAGTTAATGCGATAAACACATACATAGAGCCATTTGTTGGTGGTGGTGCTATGTTTTTCAATCTTTGCAAAATGTATGATTTTAAGAATGTTTATCTTTTTGATACCAACCGAGAGTTAGTAATACTTTACAATGTTATTAAATATGATGTGAAGCTGTTAATTGAAGAATTGAAGCATATCTCTAATGAATATTTTAGCCTATCTGAACAAGACAGGGATAAATATTACTACTTAAGAAGAGATGAATATAATAGTTTCAATAAAGAAATTAACGTAAATACATATAATACACAATTTATCAGAAGAGCGGCCTTAACGATTTTCATCAATCGCACATGCTTTAATGGCTTATACAGGGTTAATTCTAAGAATAAGTTTAATGTTCCTGTCGGCAAATACAAAAATCCACGGATTTTGGATGACAAAAATTTATTAAATGTTTCAGAAGCTTTACAAGTGGCTGAAATTCGACATTGCGATTTTTCAGAAACTCTGAAATATGCTGATAATGATACCTTTATTTATTACGATCCGCCATATCGTCCAATTAGCAAGACATCTGCTTTTAACTCATATTCTGCAGAAGATTTTAACGATGATGAGCAGAGGCGACTGAAAAAGCTTTTTGATGAGTGCCATAAAAAAGGTGCTTTACAAATGGAAAGCAATTCTGATCCAACAAATTATATAGAAGATCTGTTTTTTGATGATTTGTATAGTAATTATAAAATTCATCGGGTTAACGCTACAAGAATAATCAATTCAAATGCGGAAAAAAGAGGTGTAATCAGGGAATTGGTTATTACCAATTATTAATTGATGAAAAAGCCTTACAGATTATATAATGGTGATTGTTTTGAAATACTAAAAGATTTTCCTGAAAATACTTTTGATATGGTTTTTGCAGATCCTCCTTATATGTTATCTAATGGAGGAATATCTTGTCAAAATGGTAAAATGGTTTCGGTGAATAAAGGTGCTTGGGATAAAAGTCGAGGCATTACTGAAGATTTTGAATTCCATAAAAAATGGCTAGAGCTTTGTAAAAGAGTTTTGAAACCTAATGGAACACTTTGGGTTTCCGGAACTTATCATAGTATATATTCCTGTGGTTTCGCAATGCTTTTATTAGATTACCATATATTAAATGATATTTCTTGGTTCAAACCCAATGCAAGTCCCAATTTATCATGTAAATATTTTACAGCCAGTCATGAGAGCTTAATTTGGGCAAGAAAAAATAAGATGGCTAAGCATTATTTCAATTATGAGGCTATGAAAGATGGTGACTTCCCTAAAGATTTTATTAAAAAACCTCATACTCAGATGAGAAGTGTTTGGGCTATATCTACGCCTCAATCAAATGAAAAAATATTTGGGAAACACCCGACTCAAAAACCATTAGCTTTATTAGAGAGGATAATTGAAGCCTCGACCAAAGAAAATGACTTAATTTTAGATCCTTTTATGGGGAGCGGGACAACAGGAGTGGCTGCTTTGAAATTAAATCGTCGTTTTGTTGGAATAGATGTGGAAAAACAATATGTTGATCTGGCAGAAAAAAGAATAAGCTCTATACTTTCTTCTAAATAACAAGGAGAATGCGATGCCAATAGAGCCTACAGTTTTATCTTTAGATATATCCCATTGTAATTCTAGAGAAGATATCAGAAAATTTGTAACAGAGACATTTCTTGATGAAGTCGCCGGAAAGGGAAATGGTGTGGAAACTTCTAAATATCGTTACAATGTATACGAAATATCCGAAGGTAGATATATTTTTTTAAATCGCCCTGCACATCTCAACAAAGGATTTGATTTTACTGTTTGTGTAGATGATGAACGCTTTCCTTCTAAGCCCAATAAAAATGGAAAAATAACATATAGCAATAGACCTTCCCATTATGCTATATTAGAAGATCTGAAAAATAAAAAACAAGAAAGTAACGAAAAATATAGAATTTTATTAAATGTAATAAAAAAAATATATAATATCAAACCTATAACAGAGGAAATTCCATCTTTTTCTACAGGGTATGATGTTAATATGCTTCTTTCTATAATAAATTGGTTGTTTATTGAGCAGGATATTACATATTGGAATTATTCTGGACGAAATATGTTAATGAGCGGTATTTTAGAAATAGATGAGGATACGTTATGAAATATTGTCAAGTTTTTAAGGATAAACTGAAATGTAATAATCCTGATGATGTTTTTACTTGTCTTATTAACAATTTGAAAGAGACTATTAAAACTTGGGATTATTTTGTAAATTGGGATAAAGTCATAAAAAATTACAGAGACGTAGAAATTTCTCTAAACTTGTTAAACACATTGATTGGTAAAGACGATATTGAAACAGCTGCAAGAGAATTATTAAAAGAATATCCTAAGGTTATAGGTGTTATTCCGGCATTGTTGGCTTATAGAGAAAGAAAAGTAAAACTTCTTTCTGATGTTAGTAAATTCTCAATTACAGAATATGATTTTGCAAAAACTATTGATGTAGATAAAGCAGTTATGTTTTTAAAGAAAACCGGCTTCTTACGGTTATTATCAGACAGGAACATAAAATCTATTCCTGATTATTTTATTGGTGTAGAAGTAGGTCTTGATTCCAATGGGAGGAAAAATCGTAGCGGTACTTCAATGGAAGATATTGCTGAATTTTTTATCAAAGATATTTGTCAACGGAATGGATTCGAATATATAGCTCAGGCAACTGCAGATAAGATTAAGAAAAAATGGAATAAAGATATTACAGTTACAAAATCCTCCAAAAGAATTGATTTTGCTGTTAATACACCCAATAAACTTTATTTGATTGAAACAAACTTTTATGGTGGTAGCGGCTCTAAACTCAAATCAACAGCCGGAGAATATGCTGAAATATATCATCAATGGACGAAAGATGGACATCAATTTATTTGGATTACAGATGGTTTAGGCTGGCAGTCGACCAAACGACCGTTAAGAGATACATTTGATAGCACAGATTATATCATTAATCTTGATATGATTCAGAAAGGTGTTTTAGAAGAGCTAATACAATGATGAAAGTAATTTCAGATAAACAAAATACCTCTTTAAATTAAATTTTAGTTTTATTTGGCACATTGATTGTTTCATTTTTATCGGAATCAGCTATAGCATTCTGTTGAACCTGATATGGATTGAAAAAAGCATTTCCGATTTGAGATATGACACCCTGTGCTTGAGCCGCTCCAATTTTTTGATGTATATATTTTACTCTATCCAGATTTACATAATCTTGCATATTTCTATATACAGAGGTTGTAATATTTTCTTTTAGTGTTCTTTTCTCTAAAACTTTATATTCATCTTTTAAAATGCTTATTTTGGCATTATTAGATGTCGTTTCTTTTCCTTCAATTATTGTTTTCTCTGGAGCATTAACGACTTCAGCTTTAAAATTATAACAAATTTGTTCATTTGCCGAAGTTAAATAATTTATTTCACAATCAAAACTTAAAGTTGTTTGATTATTTCTATCTAATTCTTCCCAAATTTTGGTTCTTTGCTCTGTATTATGCATTCTCAAAATAATTTCTTCATTTTTCCTGAGCAAATCTACAACATTTGAAAAATGATCTTCAATCTTTGCATCAGAATTTGTTTTTAATAATGTTTTAACATCAATTTTAACCGAATGTATATTTTTCTTACTTTCATTCTTAATAGAAAATATCCTGTGATTTTGATCCCTTTTGGTATTGTCATCGAAAAAATCAAAACCTTCTTTATCAGATGAAACAAGCAAAACTCTGTCACGAATATTGAAAAGAATAAGCTCTTCAATTATACTAAAAAAGCAGTTCCACTTTATTGTTGGTTTGATAATAACCATATTATCGCGTTTATTTTGATATTCTTTATCTTTTTCATATAATTCGACGGTTTTCTTATTTGTATATACAACAGCTATATATGTCATAAGGGCAGTTAATATTCCAGCAAATATAGTCGCACCAAATGTCCACCAATCAGTTGCAATTGCAGTTTCAATAATTATTCCTGATTCTTCCATAAAACAATCTCTTAAAGTTACAAGTATACAAAAATTAATTTCATTTTATTGATTTAATTCTCTAAAAGCAAGTTTTTCAACGTTTTTTTTGACAAGAAAAACATTTATAGCTTAATTTTGCGATATTTCGATTAAGTGACATCCGTGTCATTAAATCAAAAACTAAGCATTTTCCGTCCATAACTTAGCAATCCCGCCCAAATCGTAGCAAAATGTCATCAGTTTCGTGAGTTTTAGGGGCTCCCGAATAAGATTATTCACGACATAATGTAAATAGTTAATGAGCAAACAACTATTTATGAAAGGAAAAAGTTATGTGGTATGTAAAACTCAATGACTCTATTCTTCCAATACCTGATCAATCTTTCAGCGATTGTCTGGCCGAGTGTAACAAACTTAAAGAAACAATGATTGCGGTTTGTGCTGAGCCTGTTTTTATTAACTAATTTTATGATGAGGAGATACTGATATGTTGAAGAATTTTGAAAATTGGTTGTTGGAAAATAAATACTCTGCTTTGACTGCTGCTGATTATGCCGGAAGAATTGAGAGATTGTGTCGTGTTGAGAAGTTTACACTTGCCCATCTGGTTGAAAATATTTCTTCTATACTGCCTCAATATGAAATAACCGGTGAAAAATCTAGCTATGGTAAAAGAAGTCATACATCAGTCAGACAGGCTTTGAGAAAATTCAAAATGTTTCTTGCTTCTGAAATATCTGCTTAAGAGGTGTGTTATGACAGATGTAAAAACCTTAAATGACAATCTTCGTAAACATCTTATTGGTGGAAGAGTAATGTTAACTGCTGGTATAAATGCTAAATCACAAGATGATATTGCAAGAATTTTATCCAAAGTCAGACAGTTTAATCATTTTACACCGGATAACGACCCGTATAATGAACACGATTTTGGTAGTTTTGATTATAAAGGCGAAAAAATCTTCTGGAAAATTGATTACTATGACAAAAACTATCAATACTTATCAGAGGATCCTGCCAATCCAAATTTAACAAATCGTGTTATGACTGTTATGTTGGCAAGCGAGTATTAAACAACAAAGACTCATTTTTTGACCCATGGATAACGATTTTACTTTTGATATAGGTTTTATTATGAAAAAGTAATTTCTAAGTCCACGGGTTATTTATTGAGGCATAAACATAATAATAACCTATTTACAATGTGTTATAACTATCAAAAGAATCTGATAACATTGTAATGTCGCGATTCTTCGGGAATGTAAAACAGTTTTTTAATTATTTTGATTATGTGACGTTGATGTCATTAATTCATAAAACTAACTTCTCGGCAAATAAGAAAAGAAGTTGTAACCTCTCGGTAAATTGGAAAAGAAGTTAACTTATGACATAGCAGTGTTACAAGTTAAAAAATAAATTGTCGTTGACGTCAAAAACTTTTTTTTAGCAACCTCTTGCCCTTGAGGGCACAAGGTTAAATGTCTTATTTTTTGACCATATGAGTCAGTTGATTTATTAGGTATAGGTTTGTTAGATTTTCATTAAAAGGCTTATTCTGGGCTGATTTTTGATTCTTTATGCTTGTGTTTTGACTAAATATTGATTGTACGAAACATTTATGGATAAAAACAATTTATATACGATTCCGGTCATATAGTTTATAAATTGATGTATTTAATCTTGATACCATTGTCTTTTAGTTTTTTTACGTCTGACTTATATTCTTTATAAAGTTGGTTGTAGTCATCACGGATTTTTTCAAGAAGAAATTTAGATATATACAAACCATTATTGGAACACGCTCCTTTATTAAGATAACATAACCAACCATTTGCACCATTTTTATCATATCCTTTTTTAGTTTGGAGCATATTGTTGTATTTGGAGCCTTTATATTCTTTCTTCCCATTACAAACAGATGTCTTTAATGCTAATCTGACTTTGCTATCAATATCTTCATCAAATACTTCTCTGATACCGTGTATATGTGTTTCTTTATCATTTATATCTTTTCTTTTATTCTTATGTTTATTTTCAAGGATAAAGGACATCATAGGTTTATCAGATGACTTAAAGATATAATCAAGGTTACCATATATTCTTTTAATAATAACAGCTTTTAATTTTTTGTATGTTAAATTGCTATACTTATCTCTAAATGGTTTACTTAAGTCTAATGTAAATGGTTTAATGTTTGTAAATTTCTTTGTTTCTGCCATAAAATAAAAGAAGTATGCCAGCTTTTGTACCTGAGTTATATCTCTCCATAATGGTAATCTATGAATGTTAACTTCTTTCTTTTGATACTCATTTCCATATATATTACTAATATAGAGCGCGACATCAAATTTATTTTTGTACCAATTAACTATGGAAATAAAAGCTCTGAAACTGCGTTGGCTCTGCTTTTTTGATTTTATTTTCTGTTTTTTTCGCATAAACAATTCTCCAACATTTTCTTTCTAGAATTGTCTGCTTGTTCGGATTTGATAAAATAAATTTCCAAATAGTATATTTTTTTTGCGTACTTTTGAGATTTTTCGACGTATATATAAAGAAAAGCCAACCTTTAAAACTCGGATGTTAAAGGTTAATCAATATCCATTAAGTGACATCGATGTCATTAAATCATAACAAGCAATTTTAACCTGATGTTATATGTTGACGATAGGTTTCCAACTTCTCGGTAAATGAGAAAAGAAGTTAAAAATATTCCTACTGAAAAAGGCTAGGACCATTTTAAGCCTCGCACGTAAAGGCCTCTCTCAATTTTGGTTAGTCATTTTTAAGCCTAACCGGTACGGGCTGGTGGGTAGGTGTATCCCAGCCGGAGAGTATGGGAGCGGCAACCGGCAGGCCATAGATAGGTGCTCCGGACCGGTAACCTCTGCTAAAATTTACAAAGGTTGGATAAAAGATTTAGTAGAAAGTCATAATAACATACTTCTATAATGTATGAGTGATACATTTAAGAAAATAAAAGAAGAATTGTCTGTTTATTATCCCGGTGTTACGGATGATGAATTAGAAACAATGACTAAAAAGCTGATTAAATATTTTACACTTTCAGTCAAAGCTGTTTATGAAGCCAAGAAAGCTGAAACTCCATTAAGTGACACCGATGTCATTAAATCAGATATTTGTTGTTGTTAATGACAAAAACTTTTAAAGCAACTTCATTTATTTTGTAAATGAGGTTAATTGTCTGAAATATCAGTAAAAAAGTTGCAAAATCATTCATTTTTTTGCGTACAATCCCAAAACAACACGACATAATAACATTATCGGACTAATTTTAAGGAGTAATTTGTTATGTCTAAAAAGAACAAATATCAAAATATCGCAGATGAAGAGTGTAAACAGGCTGTTATTTTTGCGCGTGTGTCATCAGAGGAACAGAAAAAAGGTGCTTCCATTGATGCTCAGCTTAAAACGGTTATTGATTACTGCGATAATCACAAGTTTAAGATTCTAGATAAATTCTCTATTGTAGAAAGTTCAACGCGTGGCGGTCGTTTAAAATTTTATGAAATGCTGGAATTTGTTAAACAGCAAAAACACAAAACCGCCATTGTTGTCAATTGTGTAGATAGATTACAAAGAGGTTATAAAGAATGTGTCGAACTTGATGAGTTACGTAAACAAGGAAGAATAGAGATACATTTTTATAAAGAAACTTTCTATTTGCATAAAGACAGTACCTCTTCTGATATATTGCGTTGGGATATGGGAGTATTATCTGCTAAGATGTATGTCGGGTCGCTGCGTGATAATGTCATCAGAAGTCAGGAATATAAAAGAGAACAAGGACAATGGCAATCCTGTGCTCCGGTCGGTTATTTAAATGTACCCAAAACAAAGACATCTCCGGCAAATATAGTTATTGACCCAGACCGTGCGCCCAAGGTTAAAAGGCTTTTTGAAGAATATGCTAAAGGTGGTCGGACTTTGCAGGATATTACCAATTTAGCGAGAACATTGGGTTTATGCTCAAAAATGTGTACCGTTAAGAAAACAATCAGTCGGGCACAGGTGCAAAATATTCTTAAAAACACCTTTTATATTGGATATTTCACTCAAAAAGGCAAAGTTTACAAACATAATTATCCGCTTTTTATTGATGAAGATTTATTTCGCATTGTTCAGGACACGATGGAAGACAGGAAACGGGCACCTAGTAAATTATATTATGGTGATAAACAATACATATTCTCCGGTTTAGTCAGATGTGGTTGTTGTGGCAGCTTGATGACTTGCGAAACCAAGGTAAAAGACGCCAATCACTCTTATAATTATCTAAAATGCAACAAATTACGCTCAAAATGTAGTCAGAAACCAATCAATGAAGCCAAAATCCTCGCCCAGCTTGAGAAAGAATTATGTTTACCAATGAATATTAGTGATGAGATGTTAAAAAATATCAAGTCCGAAGTCAAAAAGCAACTTAAAGAAGAAAGAGTAAATACGGCGACTCTTAAACGGGATATTACTATTAAGATAAATGATTTAGATGAACAACTCAAAACCTTATTCCGCGGTTATATCCAAGGAAAATGCGATGAAAAAATGTATAATGAATTGAAAACAGAAATTGAATTGGAAAAAGAGAAACTTCAAAAAGATATGGACAGATACCTTGAGATTGACACCGAAACTGATGAAACCTTGGCAAATATCGCTGAAATCGCGGCAAATGTTGGAAAATTCTTAAAAAGTCCGATTATTTCGCAAAAAAGAGACATTTTAAATTTAATCTTATCGGACTGCAAAACGGAAGGAAAAAATCTTTGTTTTTCAATAACTAAACCGTTTGATGTACTGCTAAAAACGCCTGAAATTAACAAATGGTGCCGCTGGCAAGAATCGGACTTGCGACCCCGTCATTACCAATGACGTGCTCTACCACTGAGCTACAGCGGCGACAACGAAAGGAAACATACACGCCCTTCAAAAAAAAATCAAGTATAATTTTATGATTAATGTTAATTATTTTTTTTACGGAAGTTTTTTCTGTCCCGGCGGCTCTTCAATTCTTCCTAACCGCCGCTATATATATTAAGCCGGAAGGAATAAACCTTTGCGGCACTAATAACTTATGACTGGCTGAACAATTAATCACGGAAACACCCGGTTTGTGCCGGGTGTTTTTTATGCTTGGTTATTTTGCAAAAATCTTTTATGATAATTCCGGTTTGGTAAAGAGGATATGTCAATGCATAGACTGTGGCTTGTGGCAGTGTTCTGCCTTTTTTTAAGCGCCTGCGCCGGAGAAAAGCCGGAACTGCGCAGCTCCTATCTGCTGGTAACCGGTCCGCACCGTTATCCGGTTACGCTTAACTTTGACGAGGAAAGCGGGCAGTATTGGGGCACTTATTTTAATCAATATTACGGAGACTATCGGCTGGAAGAAAAAGAAGAAACCCGGCGGATTTTTTTTGACACGGTCAATGCCACCCGGCTCAGACGTCCGGAGCGTATGCTGAAACCGGAACGCGCCTATTTTGATTTCCTCTATGGCGAAAAAATAATGTATCTGACGCAGGATGAACTGGTTTTGGAAAACATTTACGGTCAGACGCTGCGTTTTAAAGCTGTCGATTAAAGAATAATTAAGGCTGGTATTTTATGAATATGAGTATATCTTAAAAAAGCACGTTATTTATTAAAGGAGATTTTTCATGTCTAAACTGTTTAGCCTGATTTTGGGCACTTTGTTGTTTGCCGCCTGCACGGCCGAAACTCCGGACAGTTTCGTCGGTAAGGAATATAAACTGCAGAATGCTCCGGCAAATGCGGAAATTACGCTCGGCTTCGACGGAAAGGAAAACCGTTTTTTCGGAAAATCGGCAATTAACAATTATTTCGGTTCTTATACGCTGGACGGCGATAAAATAACTTTCGGCCCTGCCGGAGCAACCATGATGGCCGGTCCGCAAGAGCTGATGACCGCAGAGCAGGAATATCTGCAGTTTTTGCCGACGGTCAAGCATTTTAAGTTGGACGGAGAAAAGCTGACCCTGAGCGGCGCAGACGGCAAAGAACTGGTTTTTGAAGAAACCGGAACCGTCTCTGAAAATTAAATTTCCGGGGCTTTCCCGAAAGAAACCGTAAAAACGTTTAGCCGATTCGCTAAACGTTTTTTGTGCGCGAAGCATTACTTTTCTGTTGTTTTTATTTCAAAAATAGCTATTCTTTACAAACGTTGACTAATAATAAAATGAAATAGGACGAATACACATGTTGGATATTAAATATATTATCGATAATCAGAATCAAGTCAAAGAAAGCCTGGCTAAAAAAGGATTCCCTTCCGAAAACGTCGATAATTTAATATCAACCTATCTGGAAATGAACAAACTCAAAACCTCGTCACAGGCTCTGGCGGAAGAGAAAAACCGGCTGAGCAACTCCATTAAGTCAGCCTCGGCGGAAGAGCGTCCCGCAATTATAGCTAAAAGCCGTGAACTCGGTGACGAACTTAAAAAGCAGCAGGAAGAACTGGGTGAAATTCAGGCCCGGTTTGACGAGCAGATGCTGCGTATGCCGAACTATCCCAGTCCGGACTGCCCGGTCGGACCTGATGAAAGCGCCAACGTTGTTCTGCGCAAGGTGGGCGAGCCGACCAAGTTTGACTTTACCCCCCGCGACCATATTGAGCTGATGGAGTTAAACGACTGGAGCGAAATGGAGCGCATTGCCAAAGTTTCCGGTTCTCGCACTTATGCAATTAAAAATGATTTGGCACAGTTGGAACTGGCCATTCACATGATGGTACTCGACAAACTGCGTTCTCACGGTTTTACGGTCATTACCGTACCTTCCATCTCCAAAGAACGGCCTTTGTACGGCCAGGGCTATCTGCCTTTTTCCCGCGACGAGATTTATTATATGCCTGCCGATGATTTATATCTTTCGGGAACAGCCGAATTGATTCTGAATTCCCTGCGTGCCGATGAAATTCTCAGCGAGAACGAACTGCCGATTCTCTATGCCGGATTTTCTCCCTGTTTCCGTCGTGAAGCCGGAGCCGCCGGAAAAGACACCCGCGGTTTGGTGCGGGTTCACCAGTTTATGAAAACCGAACAGTTTGTCATCTGCAAAAATGACGTCAACGAAAGTGACAAGTGGCATAAAAAGCTTCTGGCGATCTCCGAAGAAGTTTTGCAGGATTTGGAGCTTCCTTATCAGGTGCTTGATATCTGCACCGGTGATATGGGTGCGCCGAAATATCGTCAGTATGACCTGGAGGCCTGGGTTCCTTCGCAGAACTGTTATCGTGAAACCCATTCCTGCTCCAACATCACTGATTGGCAGGCCCGCCGGACGAATTTGCGCTATCGCGACAATGCCGACGGCAAAGTTAAATATGTTCATACATTGAACAATACCGGCATCGCAACGCCCCGCGCTCTGGTTCCGTTTATTGAAAATCACCAGAATGCGGACGGTACGGTTAATATTCCGGTCAAGCTGCGGCCTTATCTCGGCGGCAAGACCAAAATCGGTAAAAACGCTTAAACTGAAAACCGCTCCTTGTGGGCGGTTTTTTTGCGGGAGAAAAAGCATGACGCCTTCTGACATCCGTAAAATAATCGACTTCTATCGCATTGTTGAAAAATTGTGTCTGGTCAGACGCGACGTAAAATTATCCGACGGCCGGCCGGAGAATGATACCGCGCATATTTTGAAAACGGCTTATCTGGCAATGTCGGTCTTTCCTTATCTGCAAACAAAAGTCGATTTGACCAGAATGCTGGAGCTGGCTCTGGTTCATGATTTGGTTGAAGCCGAATGCGGTGATGTTCCTCTGGCTGCTCAACAGGGGGATTCGCAACTGAAAAAACAGAAGAAGGAAGCCGAAACCGCCGCCGTAAAACGTTATCGCCGAATGCTGCCCGCCGCTGCCGGCAGCCGGATTTATGACTTGTTTATGGAATATGAAAACAAAAGCAGCCGCGAAGCACAGATTGTTTATGTTCTGGATAAACTGGAGGCTGATTTTCAGGCCTGCCGTTATGGCGATGTCCGCTATTGGGGAGAGGGGGCGAACGGCGACTGGTATTATCGCTGCGTGATGAGCGGCGAAACCCCGGAAAAACCCTGGCTCGCCAAACTTAAAGAACCGCTGCTGGATCATCTGGAAGCCCAGTGTCTGAATATTTGCCGTATGGCCATGATTAAAAGCTGTGTTAAAACGAATGTTATTCCGTCAGAATTAAATTATCAGCGTCTGCCGTTAACCGATGCTTTGTCCGACTTTATGGATATTGTTGAAAAGCTGGCCCTGGTTAACCGGGATAACCTGTTATCCGACGGAACGCCGGAAAGCGATGCCGACCATGTTGTTAAACTGTGTTTCCTGCTGTTGGTTCTTACCCCTTATCTGCAAAATCGGTTTGCTTGCGGAGAACTGCTGCGGCTGGCTTTAATCCATGATTTGCCGGAAGCGCTGGCCGGGGATGTTTCTTTGTCATCGCAGATTCGCTATCCGGAATTGAGAGTGCACAAAAAAGAAAAAGAAGCCGAAGCTGCCGCCGCTATCCGTGCCGTATTGCCGGCTCCGTTAAATCAGCAGTTTTTTGCTTTGTTTAGCGAATATGAAGCGGGAGTAACACCGGAAAGCCGTCTGGTTAAATTGCTGGACAAACTGGAAGCAACCCTGCAAAGCAATCTTTATCATGACGGCGATGTCCGCTACTGGAGAAAATGCGATTGCGGCGACTGGTATTATCGTAACGCATTGACGCCGCATCCGGAAGTCAATGAACTGAATGAGCCCGCGGTATCCGCTTTGCAGGAGGAGATTATCCGCCTCTCCCGGGAAAATATTCTGAAAAGCGGCCTTTCTCTGCCTGAAACGGAAGCGGCCGCACAATAAAAAAGCCCTCCGGGGAGGAGGGCTCGGTCTTAACTGTTGCTGTTAAGGTTCTGAATTGCCAGCAAAAACGGAGAAATCAGCTCGGGTTGCGGTTTGGCGCCATAATGTTTTTCCAGCACCTGAATCTGATTTATCTTTTTCAAAACGCTGGCCGGAACTCTGGTATCTGCCGGCAGATAAAGGTCAAAACTGCTGTAGCTGCCGGTTGAGGTCATCGGCCGACGGATCTTGCTGGAACAGTCTTTGTTGCCGCTGAAGATGCCGATGTGTCCGTGCGGATGCGAGGCGCTGCGTCCATAAACGCCGACCCCGCCATCGGGAACCACGGTGTTATTGCTGACATGGCTTTTGATGCGGACAAAATGCGGATTGGCGTCAAGTTGCCGCTTGGCCATATAAGCGCTTCGGCCGTACATTTCGCCCAATCCGGTTTCGCGGAAAGCTTTTTTGGCGCCGCGGAAGCAATAGCCTTCACAGTTCATCCGGGCCGCGACGTCTTCGGCATTCTCAGCCAGCTTTATGGCTGTTGGGCTGGGAACCATCGCCGCCAGATCTTCGGCAGTGAATTCAATATCGGTATAAGACAGGTCGGCAAGGGTAACAACATTTTCTTCCGCCGCCGGAGAATCCTGTTGTGTCATGGCATTAATGAGCGTTTGCTCCAGCAAAGGGTTGATAAAGCCGAAATCGGTCAGTTCATAATCAGGATAACTTTTGTTCTCTTCTGCGGCCTGTGTGAATGAAGCCGTTAAACCGGCAGACTGGTCAGGCGTTATATCCGGCAGAGAAATCTGCTTACTGTTTAAAGCAGCTTTATATGACGCATTGTCGTTCATCGGGTAACCGTTGTATGCCCCGGTGGTGCTGAACAATGTGGCTGCAGCCACGCCGTAGCGTTTGATGTTGCGGCGGAAAGCCTTGGCCGCGTCTCCGCAGAATTCTTTAACCTGTCTGAAAAACGACATTCCTGATTTTTTCTTCGTGCCTGTCTTGGGAGCAGACTGTTTTTTAGCTGCCCGAACTGAAGAATCGATTTTAGCCTGCGGCTGAGAGGCGACAGCTGTTCCGTTATCCGGCTTATGTTCCGTTTTAGGTTGAGAAGGAACCGGTGCCTGAGACTGAACCGGCTTTACGAAATCATCTGCCGGTTTGTTTACTTGAAGGTGAATTTCTTCACTCGTGATTTTCTCAGTTTCATCGACAACCGGATGTTCGGCGACAGTCTCGCCCGTCATTGGTACCGAAACCGTCTCGGCCGGATTTTTTGTTTCCCGTTGTATGCGGAGAGCCGTATTGTCGGAGACCTCTTTTACGCCGGATTTTGTTTCCCGAATGTTCATGGAATATTCTTCCGACATAGGAGCTGCGGCTGTCTCTGCCGTGTCTGATTCAAAAATTTCATTGTCGGGAAGAACAAATTCATCGGCAGTGCCGCGGGACATGGCATCCAAATTGAATGTTTCAGACATTTCTGCCGAAACAGCGCCCTGTCGGCGGGTCGTCTGATAACGATGCTGCTCGAGCATAATTTTGGCCTTGGTTGCTTCGGGAGAATATTCATAACGCATCTGACCGCCGTGCTTATAATAGTTGCGGCCGAATTCTTCAATATATTCTTTCATTAAATCCAATGCGTCATTATCAATGTTGAGCTTCCCTTCGGCAAAGAGTTTAATCTGCTCTTCGGCCTCCTCGACGATTTGAGCAAATTTGGCATTGACAATATGCCGGACTTGCAGATTTTGCTGGGCATTTTTGCAGAATTCATAGATTTCTCTGATTTTCAGTAATTTTTGCTTGGTAATATGATGAGAATTGTTAGCTGCGACTGAGGAATAAGTGTCGTCATTAAATGTCATTTTCTTACCTTCCTGCATGTTTTTTTAGCTGATGTGACAAAATATAACAAATTTTTGTCATTGTGTAAAGGGTGGAATTTTAATTTTAATAAAAGTGTAACATTGAAAATATTGTTGAATAACAATAAGTTATTATAAGATATAACGAATTTCATATTCCGCTATAACTTTTGTTATATAATTGTGTTTTGTCTATTTTAAACTGCTCTGCGGAATGGTTTTGGGCTTTATGAAATCTCAGATAGGTTCAGAGATTGCCGGCGCTGGAAAAATTGATGCGCGGGTCAACTAAGGAATAAGAGATGTCGCTGAGTAATTTCAGCAGCAGGCCTAAAAGCGCAAAAATGTATAAGGTTCCGAAAATAACCGGATAATCGCGGGTCATAATGGCTTCATAGCCGAGCAGACCCAACCCGTTAAGTGAAAAAATAACTTCAATCAGCAACGAGCCGGTAAACAGCATTTTAATCAGCAGCGTCGGAAAACCGGCAACCACAATCAGCATTGCATTGCGAAAGACATGCCCGTATAAAACCTGATTTTCACTCAGGCCTTTGGCGCGGGCAGTCAAAACATACGGCTTGTTGATTTCATCCAGAAACGAATTTTTTGTCAGCATGGTCAGGCTGGCAAATCCTCCGATAACCATGGCTGTCACCGGCAGAGCAATATGCCAGAAATAATCAATGATTTTGCCGAACAGGGAAAGCTGCTCCCAGTTGTCGGAAGTGAGCCCCCTCAGCGGAAACCAGTGCAGATAAGTTCCTCCGGCAAAAAAGACAATCAGAAACACCGCAAACAGAAAAACCGGAATAGCCGCCCCGATGATAACCGCAAAAGAAGTCCAGACGTCAAAAGCGCTTCCGTCGCGTACGGCTTTTTTTATGCCCAGCGGCAGCGCAATCAGATAGATAATCAAAGTTGACCACAGTCCCAATGAAACGGAAACCGGCAGCCTTTCCCAAATCAGACGGCTGACGGATTTATCCTGATAATAGCTTTTGCCGAAATCAAACCTGGCATAAGAACTGACCATTTGCCAAAAGCGTTCATGCAGAGGTTTGTCAAATCCGAATTGTTTTTCCAGCTCTTTGATTAAGTCTTCGGGCACACCCTGCGCTCCCTGATATTTTGCCGCCGACTGATTCATGTTTACCGCCGCGGTGGAGGTAAACTGCGACTTTGAATCAACGTTAAAACCGCGGTATTTGGCCAGAGTGTGTTCCACCGGTCCGCCCGGTGCCGTCTGGATAATCAGAAAATTGATTGTCAGAATGCCCAGCAGTGTCAGCGGAATCAGCAGCAGGCGTTTAATAATGTAATTTCTCATTTGTTGTCCTTTCCTGCCGGGGTTTGGGCCCACCATGTCATCGGCTGAAAACCGGCCTTGACTTTGCTGTGCGGAAACATGAATTTGTTGTGATAAGCTACCCGCTGAGCTGGAGAATACCACTGCGGAATCATATAGTTTTCCGTCAGCAGAACCCTGTCGAGCGCACGCACATACGCTTCATAGTCGTCTTTTTCCTGTGCTGCGATTAACCCCTTGATTAACTGGTCGGCAACCGGGTTTTTGATGCCCATAATGTTATAGCTTCCCCTGACGTCAGCTGAAGCGCTGCCCCACATTTCGGCCTGTTCGTTGCCGGGCAGGCGGCTGACGCCGTAGGAGATAATCGCCATGTCAAAATCAAAATTGTCCAGCCGGTTTTTAAAAATATTTACTTCCAAATTGCGAAAAGTCAGTTTGATGCCGATTTTGGCCAGATTATTGATAAAAGGCAGCATCACCCGTGTAAAGGTGTTGCCGTTGGCCGAATTGCTTAAAACTTCAAATGCCAGCGGTTCCCCGGTTTTCAGATTGGTCATTTTTCCGTTTACAAAGTCATATCCGGCTGCCCGCAGCAACTTGACGGCTTCCTTCAGGTGCCGCCGTGTTTCCTTGAAGTCTTTGTGCCGCGGATTTGCCGGAACCGTTGTAAAAACTTCGTCCGGCAACTGCCGCCGGTATCTGTTCAAAATTGCCAGTTCTTTTCCTTGCGGCAGGCCGGTCGCTTCCATGCCCGTATTGGTAAAATAACTGTACAGGCGCCGGTACTGGTTATAAAACAGTTTATCGTTGGCCCAGTCAAAGTTAAAAGCCAGTGCAATCGCCTGTCGGACACGCCGGTCCTGAAATTGGGGCTTGCGCAGGTTGAAAGCAAACATTTGCAGCACGGCCGCGTTATTATGAGCCATTTCCTGTTTGATTATCCTGCCTTCTTTAACCGGACGGTTGTCATATCCGGTAACCCAGATTTTGGCAATATATTCTTCCCGTACGTCTATACTGCCGGCAAACAGGGCCTGCAAAGTGACAGTCGTATCCTGATAATAGTCAAAACGAACTTCGTCAAAGTTAAAAAAGCCCTTGCGGCTGGGCAAATCTTTCGCCCAGTAATCCGGATTCCGCCGGAAAACCAGATACCGTCCCGGTTCATATTTTTCCAATCGGTAAGGGCCGCTGCCGAGCGGAATGCGCAGTGACGGTTTGCTGAAGTCAAGCCCCTCCCAGTCTTTGGCCGAATAAATTTTTATTTGTGACAAAATCAGCGGCAGTTCTTTGTTCTGCGAACCTTTTTTGAAATAAAAGCGCACTTCCCGCGGATTAATTTTTTCCACCCGCTCCACATCTGCATAATAAACCTTATAAAGCGGCTGTCCTTTTTCTGTCAGAGTCTTGTAGCTGAAAATAACGTCATCGGCGGTAATCGGCGTCCCGTCTTGAAATTTGGCCCGTTCATCCAGCAGAAAGCCGACATACGAATTGTCTTCCGGCAAGTCAAAGGCCTTTGCAACTAATGGATAAACCGTCGCCGGATCGTCTGCGGGAACAATGCCCAGACTGTCCAAACTCAGATTGGCCACCTGCGGCGTAGCATTTCCTTTAAAGATAAACGGATTGAAATTGTCAAAACCGCCATATTCCGGCATCACGATTCGCCCGCCTTTGCGCGCCTGCGGGTCGGCATAGTCGAAATGGGTAAAATCATGTTCGTATTTGGGATGATGATACAGGGCAATCTGCGGCAGAATCTCAGCCGTTGCCGGAAACGGCAGCAACAACAGACCGCTCAGCAGCCAAAGGCGGATTTTTTTATTTATTGTAATTGTCCTCATCCGTCCATCCGCTGAAGGGATATGCATAATCTTCGTCTTTTGCCTGTGTCAGTCGGGATTTCCTCGTTTCTGCCGGGTAAGCGGTTTCCGTCTCCGGTTTGGCCTCCGCCCGCGGCTGAATGCCGGTCATCTCCTCCCATTCCCGTTTGAGGGAGTTGAGAGTTTTCTGTGTATTGGTAAAGCCGATTTCCGTTTCCTCCATGCTCGAAAAAGTCGGCTGCTTTCTTATGTCTTCGACGGCTGGTTTCCTTTCTTCGGCAAAGCGGCTTCTTTCCTTGTCGTCTCTTTCTTCTTCACGGCGGGTGATAACCGGCGCCGGCATGGCGTCGTCGTCATGTCGCACGTCAACAAACGGCGTTTGCGGTTCACTGTCGGTTTCCGCCGTGCCGAAACTGCGTTCCAGAGCCATTGAAAAGGGATCTCTGTCGCCGTTCGTTTCCGGTTCTTCTTGGGGCCGGCTGCGGTGCTTAAACGGATTGAACATATCCATAAACGATTTACGGTCGCCGTCTTCCGTTTGCGAAACGGCGGCAAAAGAAGAGTTTTCTTGCTGAGGTCTGAGTTCGCGGCGTAAAGGTTCTCTTTCTTCCGTTGCCGGAGCAGAAGCGGAAAGCCCGCTGAACCGGCGTGGTTCCAGTGAAGTTTCCTCATTTTCCTCCCTGAGGTCGCCGAAGTCGCGCTTGCGGCGGATTTGCTCGCCCCAGGGGGCAAGAATGGAATAGACCTTGCCGTAAACTCCGGTTTCGACCATTGTCAGAAAAATGCGCTCTTTGTCATGTTTTTCCAAAATGCCGAGCAGATTTTGATATCGGGCGCAAAATTCCAGAATTGTCCCTGCCAAAACTTTGTCGTTTTGGGCCTTGAGAACCAGACGGCTGCCGAAATTGCCCTGATTGGCGTCAATTTCGATAATTACTTTGCCGAATGCCCATTTGGCGCCGTTGCGAGTTTTGGCCCACAGGGAATCTATCTGCTCGGGCGCAGCCAGTGCCCCGCGCTGAATTATTTCGGCCAGCAGTTCGTTCATGTCGGTTATGAACAGGTCAAATTTATTGAGAATGAAACCGTCTTTGCCGTTTTGTTCGGCTTCCAGCATAATCCGTGCGATTAAATCCGTATATTCCAGATTCTTTTTCATCTGTTTAAACAAACTGTACATATTGTCGTTCAGGCGGTGGAAGTTCAGATATTGGGTCACGTAACCGAAAATCATCCACAAGACGAGAACCGGCAGCACCAGCAGCGCGATATACAAGGAAATGTCCGACAGTCCCAAACTGCCGAAACTCATGCCGCCGAGCTTGTCTTTCAAATACATGAACATATAAATCAACCACAGGAAAGTTGAAAAGACCGAGGCAAAAAAAGCTAAAGCTAACACGAACGGAAACTCCCGGTTAATAAACAAAATCTGCCCTTTATACTATTCCATCTGCGGCAGATTTCAATTAAAATCTTTGCAAAACGCCCTGCTTTGGGATATTAGGGGCGATAAATCAACAACAAACAAAAATAATAGTCGAAATTTTGAAATTTTTGTGCTAAGAAACCAGCAGGACTAAATTTATAAAGAGAAAAAACACCATGAGTAATAACAATACATTGGTTTTGGATTTTGAAAAAAATATCGTTGAAATCGAAGCTAAGATTGAAAGTTTAAAACTCTTGGCCAAAGACCAGGATGTCGATATCGCCCAGGAGGTTAACCGTTTGGAACAAAAACTCGAAAAACAGGTCAAGCTGACATACGCTAACCTGACCCCTTGGCAGAAACTTCAGGTTTCCCGCCATCCCCAGCGCCCGCACTGTCTGGATTATGTTCATGCCCTGATTGAAGATTTTACCCCGCTCTGCGGCGACCGCCTGTTTGGCGACGATGAGGCTATGATCGGCGGTATCGGCCGCTTTAAGAATATTTCCGTCGTTGTCATCGGACAGGAAAAGGGCTCTGATCTTGAAACCCGTATGAAACATAATTTCGGTATGGCCAAGCCGGAAGGGTATCGCAAGGCACAGCGCCTGATGGATATGGCTGACAAATTCAATATGCCGGTTATCGCATTCGTCGATACCGACGGCGCTTTCCCGGGCATCGACGCCGAAGCCCGCGGTCAGGCCGAGGCAATTGCTTCATCAATTGAAAAATGCTTGCAGATTCATGTGCCGATTATCTCAATCGTTATTGGTATGGGCGGTTCCGGCGGTGCCATTGCCATTGCTACGGCTAACCGGATTCTGATGCTGGAACACTCGATTTATTCGGTTATTTCTCCCGAAGGCTGCGCTTCCATTTTGTGGCGTTCGGCCGATAAAGTTCAGGAGGCGACAGAAGCGTTGAAACTCACCGCGCAGGATTTGCGTAAATTCGGCGTGATTGACGAGATTATCAAAGAGCCAGTCGGCGGCGCCCATCGCGACCCCAAAACCACTATTGAAAAGGTTGGCGACAGCATTCTTAAACATTTGAAGGAGCTGCTGCCGTTGAGCGGTGACGAATTGAAAAAGCAGCGCACGGCCAAGTTCCTGGCCATGGGGCGCAATTTGCCGGAAAATTAAAGGAAAGCCATGACCGTCGGAAGTTTTTATCTGCCCTGGGAGGGACTGCTCGGAGGACTGGTCGTCATCTTGCTGCTCGGCAATATGATTGTTTTGCTGCGGCGAGGTGCTTCAAAAGAGTTGTCTTCGTTGGCGGATACGCTGTTCCGCGGTCAGGCCGAACTGGCCGGACGTCTGACCCAGCTGTCGGAAAATAATCAGAATTCTCAGAACCGTATTGCCGAAGCTATAAACGAGCAGAAACTGTCGGTGCTGAAAATAATGGATGAAAAGCTGCTGGCAGTTACCAAAAGCGTCGGCGACGGATTGCAGCAGTCAACCGCCAAAACGACGGAAACGCTGCACGACCTGCGTGAACGTCTGGCCAAGATAGATGTTGCCCAGCAGAAGATTTCCAGTTTGTCGGAGCAGGTCGTCTCGCTGCAGGAAGTCCTTTCCAACAAGCAGGCGCGCGGCGCTTTCGGCGAGATTCAGCTGAATGACCTCGTCACTTCGGCTTTGCCGCCTTCGGCTTATGCTTTTCAGGTTGTGCTCGGTAATCAGAAACGCGCCGACTGCGTACTGAATCTGCCCAATCCGCCGGGAATGATTGTAATTGACTCCAAATTTCCGCTTGAAAGCTATCAGGCGCTCCGCAATGCCCAAACCGACCGCGAAAAGGTTGAGGCTGAGCGTTTTTTCCGTGCTTCGGTGCTGAAGCATATTAAAGATATTTCCGAGAAATATATTATTCCCGGCGAAACCGCGGAATCTGCCCTGATGTTTCTGCCCTCGGAATCCATATACGCCGAACTTCATTCCAATTTTACCGATGTGGTTGAAGTCTCCTACCGTTCCAAAGTCTGGATTGTTTCGCCGACCACGCTGATGGCCACACTTAATACGGTGCGCGCGGTATTAAAAGACGCCCGTATGCGGGAAATGGCCGGCGTTATTCAGAAAGAAGTCGGCAGCCTGACCGAAGACATTTCCCGGCTTGATGACCGCATTGAGAGCCTGAGCAAGCATTTTGACATGGCTTCGCGCGATATCGGCGACATCAAGGTTTCTTCCGGAAAGATTTCCCGCCGGATTGACCGGATTGAAGATATTCAGCTCGGCAATGACAAAACACCGGTCGGCGTTGAGCATCTGGCCTCCTGAAACCGGAATAATAATATGGGATAACTCACAATAAAATTTTTGCATTTTACCAAATTGCGATATTGATTTATGGAATAAAAGCGGATAACTTATCTGCTGATAACAATAAAAGGAAAATAAAGAGGTATTATCGTGACTAGATCTGAATTAATTGAAAGAATTGCCAATAAAAATCCCCATTTAATGCTGAAAGACGTTGAGCGTATCGTTGCCGTCGTATTTGATAAAATCATCAGCTCTCTGGCGGCCGGAGAACGTGTCGAGTTCCGCGGCTTTGGCGCTTTTTCGATTCGTAAACGCACGCCCCGGGTTGCCAAAAATCCCCGCACCGGCGAACAGGTTCAGGTTGAAGAACGCAATATTCCTCATTTTAAAACCGGAAAACAACTGCATGAATTGCTGAATCCGAAAAAATAATTCCGAAATTTTAGCGAAAGGGCTGGAACATGGGTTTTATGAAACTGTTGATAGGCTTGCCGATATTGATTGTTATTCTGATTTTTGCATTCGTGAATAATGATTTGGCGACGTTTGACCTCTGGCCTTTTTACTTTGAAATAACCGTATCTTTGAGCGTGGCGGTTGTTTTCTTCATTCTGTTGGGCTTTATTCTCGGCCTGGTATGGATGTGGATGTCTTATGCCCCGGTGCGCAAGGCGTTGCGTCAACAGGTTAAGCAAAACAAAAAACTGAGCAAAGAACAGCAGAAACTGGTTGAAAAGGTTTCGGGGCTGCAGTCCAATCTGGACAGCTTTAAGGCCGCCGAAGCCGCTAAACCCAAACCGACAATAAAAGAAAGGTTTAAGGCCGCTTTCTCCCGTAAGCCGAAGACCGGCGAAGCTGCTGAAACCAAATAACTGAAATGGTATAAACATGAACTGGTTAACTGATTTCGTACGTCCGAAAATAAAAAAAGTCACCCCGAAAGAGATTGCCGACAATCTGTGGGTCAAATGCCCGATTTGCGGTCAAATGCTCTTCTCCAAGGAAATGAAGAAAAGCCTGTATGTCTGCACTTCCTGCGGCCATCATCTGCGTCTCTATGTTGACAAACGGCTGAAAATGCTTTTTGACGGCGAGTTTAATGAAATCGCTCTGCCCAAGGTTAAGGAAGATCCGCTTAAATTCAAGGACACCAAAAGATATACCGACCGTCTTAAGGCTTATCGCAAATCAACCGAAAGCAATGACGCCATCCGTGTTGCCCAGGGCGACATCGGCGGCATTCCCTGCGTCGTCGCCGCAATGGATTTCTCTTTTATGGGCGGCTCTATGGGAATGGCCGTCGGCGAGGGAATAGTTAAAGCGGCTGAAGTTTCTGCCCGCAATAATTACCCGCTGATTATTGTCGCTTCCTCCGGCGGCGCCCGCATGCAGGAGGGCATTTTGTCCCTGATGCAGATGGCCCGTACCACGGCGGCGATTAATCAGGTGAAGGAAAAAGGTATTCCTTATATTTCGGTTCTGACCGATCCGACCACCGGCGGCGTTTCCGCTTCTTTTGCCATGCTGGGCGATGTTCACATTGCCGAAAAAGGCTGCATTATCGGTTTTGCCGGGGCCCGCGTGATTGAACAGACGATTCGCGAAAAACTGCCGGAAGGTTTCCAGCGCGCCGAATATCTGCGTGAACACGGCATGGTTGATATTGTGGTCACCCGCCAGGAACTGAAAAACGAATTGGTCAAGGTTATCAGTATCCTGACCCATAAAAAACCGGCGTTGAATACAGCGCTGTTGGAAAACAGATAAAACCAGCCCTGCTTCGGCAGGGCTTTTCATATCTGCGGCCCTTTTAAATCGCCGAAGAGAACTTATCTATATATCCCGAGAGGAAACCATGACGCTGGATTTATCAAAACTGGAATATGTTATTTTTGACTGGGACAACACGCTGGCCGAAAGCCGGAGCACGTTGGTTCTGTCCGTCAACCGGGTTTTGAAGGAATACGGCCTGCCTGACTGGGAGGCGGTTAAAAGCCGCCGTAATCCGGATTTGTCTTTTCGCGATAATTTTCCGCTTGTCTTCGGGGCTAAAAATGCCGTTGCCGCTTACGAACGTTATGCTGAAATCTATAAACGTGAGGTTCGCAGCCATATCAGCACCTTTCCCGGCGTGCGCGATGTTCTGGCTTTTTTTCATGCCCGCGGAATTCCGATGATGATTATGAGCAACAAAGACCGGCGTCTGATGGAAATAGAACTGCCGCTGTTGTTTGATCCGCAGTTGTTTTCCCGTGTCGTCTGCGGTCATGAGGCCTCCCGTGACAAGCCTTATCCCGAGCAGATTTATTACACTCTTGACGGTCTGTTGGCTCCGGCGGACATTACTCCTGAACGTGTATGGATGATAGGTGACAGCCCGATGGACAGCAAATCGGCCGAAGCCGCCAATGCCCTCCCGGTACGCATAGGGCGCTCAATTTGGGGAGATGAAGGAGCCCCGGATACCAAGATTGTCTATTTCAACAATTTTGAAGATTTTTACCACACGCTGAAGCTGATTAAATAGACAAATAAGGCTTGAAAAATTGTCTAAAAAACGCTAAGATGAATTCATTCTTTTTAACAGACAATTTTTCAGGTGACATAATGGTCGATTATCCTTTTCTCGGAGCTCAATACCATAAAGACAAAACGGTTTTCCGCGTTCAGTCGGAACATGCCGCGGGAATGGAGCTCTGCTTGTTTTCCCCGGATGAAAAAGAAGAAATCCGCATAAAAATGAACAAGGGGGACGATAATGTCTGGACGGCGGAAGTCCCCGCCGTTAAACCCGGACAAAAATATGGATACCGCGCGTATGGAGAATATGATCCCTCGCGCGGTTTGTTTTTTAACCCGGCCAAACTGGCAGTTGACCCTTACGGTTTTGAAGTCAGCAAGACCATGGACGAGTGGACTTCTCCGTTGCTTGATATCGAAAATTCGCACGACAGCGCTCCGGTTATGCCTAAATCGGTGGTGGTGGACATGAAACGGATATTTGATCCGGAAAAATATCCCCATTTGCAGAAACGCCCGTCGTTTCCGATTGCCAAAGACATCATTTATGAAACCCATATCAAAAACTTTTCTCACCTGAATACCATGCTCCCCCGGGAAAAACGCGGCAAATTGTCCGGTCTGGGCGATTCATGGACCCTGAACTATTTCAAACGCCTCGGGGTTAATAATATTGAACTGATGCCGATAGCTCCGACCTGCTGCGGCCGCCAGATTCAAAAACGGGAAGGGCGGACCGACAGTTGGGGTTATAATCCTTATTGCTTTTTTGCGGTCGATCCCCGTTACGGCAATTGGGAAGATTTTGCCGCTGCCGTCAGTGAACTGCATAAGGCGGGAATAAAAGTGACGGTGGACGCTGTTTTTAACCATACCGGCGAACACGCCGCCACCGGAGAACGTAATCAGTCCCTGTCATTTAAATTGCTGGACAGCCCGAATTATTATCGGCCGGACGGAGACAACCGCGGGCGTTTTATGAACAGTACCGGCTGCGACAATAACTTTAATCTTGATTCGCCGGCCGGCCGCGGCATTTTGCATAATTATCTCCTGTTGATGCACAAACTGGGCGTGGACGGCATCCGCTGGGATTTGGGCGGCGACAATGCATTGGATAATTACGGACGTTTTCAGGAGGACGGAGCCTTTATTCAGGAATTGCGCTTTGCCACCCAAAAGCTGGGTATGGAAATGTATGTGGAACCCTGGAGCGCGATGGGCGGAAATTACAGCGGGCGGTTTGCGGCGTTGGTTCCCGGCGTCAAGGAATGGAGCGACAGCCGCAAAAACTTTGTCGGTGAATTTTTCAGCAGCCGCAACGGTCTGCTCGGACAATTCGGCAATCAGGTTGCCGGTTCTTCGAATGTTGATCCTCACACCAATGAAAGCGCTGTCATCGGAACCGGACGCAGTCATGACGGTTTCAGTCTGCTCGGCGCCTATCAGCACCCGAAAAACACCTATCCTAACGGGGAGGAAGGGCGGGACGGCAGTCCTGATATTTACGCCAAGTCATATAATGAAGAGGAATTGTTCCGCCGGGCCAACAGCGATATCGCTTTTAACATTCTCAGCAAAGGGATACCTCTGATCCGCAATGGTGATGAACGCGGTTATTCCGACCCCAACAATAATCCTTATTGTATTGATGATGCGACCGTCTGGCTGAACTGGGACGAACTGCCGCCGCGCAAACGCCGCCTGTTTTTAAACATCTGCCGGTTAAACGCCTTTCGCAGCCGCCACCCCGTTTTCAGCGATCTACAGCTTTTTGACGGCCAGGTGGTTGAAGCCAACGGGGCGAAAGACATTACCTGGCTGCGGCCGGACGGCAGGGAAATGGAAGGCTCCGATTGGAATTACTATCATGCCAAAACCGGCGCTTATATGCTCAACGGCAGCAATAATAAAGGTAAACCCCGGGATGACGATTTTATGATTATGGTTTCCGGAGACAACTATCATACCGTTGACTATAAACTTCCGACGCCTCCGGGCGGCGGTAAGTGGCAGCTGGTTTTCGACAGTTCCCAGGAAGAGTTTGCCTCCCGCGTGCAACAGTTTGAACCCGGCAGTTCTTATGCCCTGAAACCATATTCCTATGTTATTTTGACGCATAAGAACAATATTGCCCGTGTCAACGTAAACACGTTGAAAGCTTTGGCGGCAAGAAAGAACGCAAAAAGGCGCTGATATTAGCAAAATATTAAAGGACTTCTTTTATGCTTATAGTCCAACGGCCGGTCATCCAGAGGGGTAGAGCATGAAAGACAATTCCGACATTGATTATAAACGGCGGACGCATTATATCATAATTGCGCTGCTGGGTATTGCTGTGCTGTGGCTGAATTATTGCAGCCTGAGAGCGCATGTCTCGTCAAATTCCCGGCTCATCACCGATTATCAGCCCAAGGAGGACGAATTGGCCCGATATCGTAACCCGGCGGTTGCCGGCATATTCTATTCCGCCGACAAAGACCGGCTGGACAGCGAAGTAGAGCATTATCTGGCGGATACCGCTTCGCCGTTGGATTACCAGCCCCGGATTTTGATTGTGCCGCATGCCGGTTATGTTTATTCGGCTTCAACGGCGGCTAAAGCTTACGGCCGTCTGCAAAAATATGCCGCAAAAATCAAAAACGTTATTTTGCTCGGGCCGTCTCACCGTGTTGCTTTTCGGGGAGCGGCGCTCCCTTCGGCTGATTTCTTTGCCACCCCGCTGGGAGCCGTTCCGGTTAACCGGGAGTTGACCGCGCAGCTTGCCGCTTTGCCGGGATTTAAAATTGATGATCATCCCCACAAGGAAGAACACAGTTTGGAAGTGCAGCTGCCTTTTCTGCAAAAAGTTTTGAAAAATTTTAAGATTATTCCTGTCGTTTACGGAGAGGTCGATCCCGGGCTTTTGGCGCAGGCTCTGGAGCCTCTGGTCGAAAGAGACGATACGCTGCTGGTCGTTTCGGCAGACCTGTCTCATTACAACGATTACGAAACCGCCAGGGAACTGGACGGCCGCACGGCCGATATGGTTGCCAATAATCAGGCGGAACTGGAAAACCACATGTCCTGCGGGGCCGACGGCATTAATGCCGCACTGCTGATAGCCAAAGAAGCCGCTCTGCGTCCGGAAATGCTTGAACTGCTCAATTCCGGCGATACGTCCGGCGACAAACAGCGCGTTGTCGGCTACGGAGCCTGGAGCTTTGGCGAAGGAGAAAAACCGGCGTCCAAACCGAAACTGTCGCCGCTGGAACGGGAAACCGAGAATTTAAAATTGTTTGCCGCGGCTTATAAAGACCAGTTGCGCCGAATTGTCAGCCGTTCGCTTGCCGAAGCGGTTCAGCACAAACACTATTCGCCCGCGCGAAAAGATTACGGCAACGAACTTTTTGATAAAGGCGCTTCTTTTGTAACGCTGAAGCAAAACGGAGAATTGCGCGGCTGTGTCGGAACGGTGGTTCCCCATGTCGCCGTTGCTCATGATTTGGCCGAAAATGCGTATCGCGCCGCAATGGAAGACGGACGTTTTTCGCCGCTGACGGAAGAAGAACTCTCCCGCACCCGCTTTTCAATTTCACTTCTGACCGGCTTTGAGCGAGTGCCTTACTGGGATGAATCTGATTTGCTGAATCGCATCAGACCGGGAATTGACGGCCTGATTATCCGCGACGGCGACCGTCAGGGACTGTTCTTGCCTTCTGTCTGGAAAGAGCTTCCCGACAAGGCTGAATTTCTGAAGAATTTAAAAGTAAAGGCCGGGTTTAATCCCAGCTATTGGTCAAATAACATAAAGGTCTATCGTTTTAGAACCGTGGAGATAAATGATGAAGATTAACGGATACGAAATTGCTTTGAGCGAGGCGCAGCTGGACGATATCATAAATAACCGCATGCGCAGGGTAAAACTGGTTTCCAAAGATTTTGCCGGCTATAAAAATCTGACCGAAGGCAATAAAAAGGCTTTGGAACATCTGGTTGCTGCCGCCAAAATTTTTGACGATGTGGCGATGGAGCAGGATCACGAGATGAACCTGCCGATGAAAAAAGCCTTGGAAGAAGCTGCCCAAAACAGTACTTATGCCGCCAAGGCGCTCAAACTTTTCACCTCTTTCCACGGTGTGGAAGGACACAACGGTATTGACCTGGAACCGGTCGAAATTTTCAAAGGCATCAAAGGAGCCAAAGGACGCAATTTTTATCCGGCGGATTTGGGGGTTGAAGAGTTCCATGAGATTTTGACCCGAATGGTCAACGAAGGCAAAATCGACGAAGTCAAAAAGATTTTGAGCGTGCGCACCATGGTGCGCCGCGACGGCAAAAACCTGAAGGCGATTGACTATACCGAATATTTCAAGGATGCTTTCTCCAAAGCGGCCAATGAAATCGAAGTTGCCGCCCATTATACCACCGATGAAGATTTTAAAGATTATCTCGGCTGGCAGGCGCAGGCCCTGCTGCAAAACAACGAAGATATGGACATGCTGGCGGACAAGCATTGGGCCGTGCTGCAAAACAACAACCAGCTGGAATTTACTCTCGGCCGTGAAAGCTATGACGATGAACTGACCCCGACCGTTTACGACAATCCCGCTTTGCTGGAACTTCTGAACCAACATCAGATTGAAGTCAATCCCAAAGATATGCTCGGTGTGCGCGTCGGCATTATTAACAAAGAAGGCACGGATCTGATTCTCAAGTTTAAGCAGCATATGCCGGAACTGGCCAAATTAATGCCTTATGCCGGACAATATCATCAGTCGGTTTCCGACGCCGGTGAATTGAAACAAACCATGGTTGACGTTGATGTTGTTGCCCTGACCGGAGATTATGCCCAGTGCCGCGGCGCCATTACCACGGCGCAGAATCTGCCCAACAACGACAAACTGGCAATTAAAACCGGCGGCGGTCGCCGCAATGCTTATCACCGTCAGGTGCGTATGAGCGGCGATCCCGAACGCAACCGGAAACTGCTTGAGCGCCTGGTTGCGCCGGAACTGCATAAATATTTTGATTTGGAGGCTGATCACCTGTTTGTCATCGGCCACGAAAACGGGCATTCCCTCGGGCCGGACAATGAATATCAGCGCGCTCTCGGACTTTATAAAAGCACCGTTGAAGAAGAAAAGGCCGACGTTGTCTCCATCGCCTTTATGCCTGAATATGTCAAAGCCGGTGTAATTGACGGGGAAACTTTAAAGAAAATTTACACCACCTGGGTCGCTTACCGCCTGTTTCTGAAAGCGCAGCCGTTGGAAGCCCATCGTGTCGGGGAACTGATTCATTTTAACTTCCTGCATGATAACGGAGCCTTCTGGTTTGATGATGAGCATAAGCTGCACATCAATTTTGACAAGTTCCATGATGTTGTTTACGCCATGCTGAAAGAGACGATTGAAGTCCAGTTGTCAAAATCGTCGGAAAAAGCCAAAGCTTTTATTGATAAATATACTAAATGGGGTAAAGAATCCCAGTATATTGCCAAAGTTCAAAACGAGCTCGGCGTCAAAAACTATATATGGATTGAGGATAATTTTTAGATATGTATTACAGCTTCTTTGAGATTTTCTCGATAGGGGTCGGCCCGTCGAGTTCGCATACTGTCGGCCCGATGCGGGCGGCCAAACGCTGGCTGGATAACCTGCGTAAAGAAAATCTGTTCGAGAAAGTTGCCAAAGTTGAGGTAACCTTATACGGCTCTCTGGCTCTGACCGGTTTCGGTCATGGAACGGTCAAGGCAATTGTCTACGGGCTGATGGGCCTGGAGGCCGAAGCCATCGACCCTGAAATTCCTTATGTTAATGCCGTCGAACGCGATAAAATTCTCCACCTCGGGCAGGAGCGTGCCATTCCTTTCGATTTGGATAAAAACGTTGTTTTTGAAAAGGAAATATTTCTGCCCGAACATTCCAACGGCATGCGTTTCAAAGCGCTGGACGCTGACGGCCGGGTTTTGCTGAATGAGGTCTATTTTTCGGTCGGCGGCGGAACCGTTGCCCGTCAGGATGAAATGGCTTCCCGCAGCGAACGCGAGCCCTATAAGGTGCCCTACGACTTTGAAAGCTGCAGTCAGTTGATGACGCTTTGCGAAAAACATAATCTGACCATTGCCGAATTGGTTATGGCCAATGAAACGGCTCTGCGTCCGGCAGAAGAAGTGGAAGCGGGCATAGCCAAAATCAACCGGGTGATGCAGCATTCGCTTGAGCGCGGAATGAAAGCTCAGGGCATTTTGCCCGGCGGTCTGAACATTGAACGCCGTGCCCACAAACTTTATCAGCGGCTGGAAGAAAAATTTATCAACAATGATTATGATCCGCTGGATATGATTGACTGGATTAATCTTTGGGGTTTCGCCGTTGCCGAAGAAAATGCTTCCGGCGGCCAGGTGGTAACCGCACCGACCATGGGATCGGCCGGAATTATTCCTGCCGTCATGCGCTATTATGAGCGTTTTGCCCATGTCAAATCACCTTATAAAGTAGATGAAGGCGTGAAAGTCTTCCTTTTGACCGCCTCGGCAATTTGCAGCCTCTATCGTACCAATGCCTCCATTTCCGGCGCCGAAGTCGGCTGCCAGGGCGAAGTCGGTGTCGCCTGCTCCATGGCTGCCGCCGGTTTGGTTGCCGCAATGGGCGGCAGCAACAGACAGGTTGAAAATGCTGCCGAAATTGCCATGGAACACAATCTCGGACTGACCTGCGATCCGTTAAGCGGCTTGGTTCAGGTTCCCTGTATCGAGCGCAATGCCATGGGAGCCATCAAAGCGGTCAATTCCGCCCGTTTGGCCCTGCGCGGAACCGGCCAGCACGTCGTTTCGCTCGACAGCGTGATTAAAACCATGTTTGACACCGGGCGCGACATGCACAACAAATACAAGGAAACCTCGCTCGGCGGTCTGGCCGTCAATGTGGCGAACTGCTAAAAAGTCAGATAATTTTCTTGCCTTATTTGCAAAAATATCCCACTATACTAGGCAATAAACGTGTCATTTACGGTGGGATTTTTTTATATGTATAAAAAATTAATTGCCGGTGAGTTCGGCCTGCGTGATACTTTCTGGAAATACGGCGTCATGGGAACGCTCTTGGGGCTGTTTGTCGTCAAGCTGTTCGGCAGCCTGCTGGCGCCTAAACTGGCCGGGGTCAGCATCTATAAATATTTTACGGTTTATTTTAATCCGCTTACCATGGATACCGGCATCGTCGTTTACACCGTCTGCTATCTCACCAGTCTGTTTGTCTTTGTGGCCTACAACATTTCAATGGTGCTGGCCGTCTGGCGGAGTGCGGCCGCTTATGAGCGGAGTCCCTGGCTGCGCCATATTGCCCGCCTGATGATGCTTTTGATTGTCTATACCTGCTTCCGTCTCATCTTTTAGAAAGGAAACCGGATGAAAAAGATATTTGCCTTTTTTGCACTTTTGTTGTTGTGGGGGTGTGTCGAAGCCGGGGAATTTACGCCCAAACGCCACCGGATGCATGATTTGAACCGCACCGAAACCTGCGCGCAGGATTCCCGCAAATGCATTCAGGGGACAAACATTCCCTGGTAAAATAAGTAATAAAAAAAGCACCTTTCAAGGTGCTTTTTTTATTAATCAATATTAACCACCAAGCCTTTGTTAATTAAAAAATTCGGAGTTTTGCCGTTAAAACTGTTATATTTTTTCACCAGTTCCAAAGCCTCGTTGTCGGCAACCGGCTGGCGATTGTGGCTGCTGCCCGAAGTTTTTGCCGCTTTGGCCGGAACCGCGCTTTGCGCCGTCATTTCGGCTTCCTGCTCTTTGGCTTTGTCAACTTTGATTTCTTCCGGCGCTTTCAGAATCTTGTCCAAAATGCCCTGTGTCTCTTTGGAGCGGCGGTTGGTGTAAACAATGTTCTGTTTGTCTGCCGGCAGAATTTCCAGAATTTTTTCCAGATTGCCCAGCTGTTTTTTCTTTTTGATTAAATTAATGTCGTCCACCACCAGAATATTGGTTTTCGTCAGGTCAAGCTTGTCTTCGCCGACCAGTTCCACCAGCAAATCCGGCGACCCGATAATTACATTGGCTTCATTGTCAATGTCTTCGTCTTTATCCTTAATTGTCGCTTCGTTGATTTCATGATATTTGTTGAAAATCGCCATCCGGTCGGAAGCAACCACCGACTGCTCTGAATCGGCGGTGATAATCAGAATGTTTCTCTGTTTGCCTTTGCCGTCGGAAATCAAATCAATCAGCGGAAAGACATAAGACGTCGTTTTGCCGCAGCCGGCCGGAGCAATCGTAAAAACGTCTTTTCCTTGTAAAATGGAGGGAATAACGTCAGCCTGAACCGTCGTCGGTTCGGTGATGCCGAATTCGTCAATGGCCTGTACAGTCTTGGGGCTTAAGCCTAATTCTAAAAAATTCATGGTAGTTCTTCTTATTTTTCTGGTCTATTTTAATTTCTTGCAGTATCATGTATTTTATAAAGTTAGTCAACCATAAATGAAAGTCACTGCCATGTTGATGAATAAAAACGATTCAATCCTGCTCATTATTGACGTGCAGGAGAACTTAGCCCCGGCGCAGGAAAGCCCCCGCGAAGTAATCAACGGCTGCGCGTCGCTGCTGAATGTTGCCAAAAAACTGAGTATCCCCTTTCTGATTGCCGAGCAGGATCGCAGCAAGTTCGGCCCGACCATGATTGATTTGCGAAATGTTTTGGGCGATGACGGTGCCTATTTTGAAAAAGATACGCTTTCCTGCTACAAAAATGACAATATCCGCCGCGCTATCGAAAAATCAGGCAAAAAACAGCTGATTATTGCCGGACTGGAAACGCATCTTTGTGTGCTCCAGACGGCGATTGATTTTGCCGAGGCCGGATATAATGTCTTTGTGGTTGCTGACAGCAGTTCATCGCGCAACGGCATGCAAAGCGTTATGGGCGTTCAGCGTCTGCTGCGCAACGGTGTGGACGTGGTGACCCGTGAAATGGTTATGTTTGAATGGATGGATCAGTCCGGCAGCCCGCTGTTTAACGAATTGTGGGAGCGCCGTCCCTGAAGCTTTTCCCATAAATAAAACCTCTGCGGCAAAGCAGAGGTTTTATTTTGTTTGTTTTCTTGCGGGCGGCCAGTTATTTGCCGGCTCGTCCGTAAGAGTCCTCATAACGGATAATGTCGCTCTCGTCCAGATTGTCCCCGGTTTGAACTTCGATGAATTCCATCATGTCGTTCGTGTCGTTTTGAATCCGGTGTTTGGTTTTGGCCGGAATAAAGACGGCGTCATTGGCTTTTTTGAACAGCTTGTCCTCGCCCAGGGTGACAACGGCTTCGCCTTTGATGATAATCCAGTGCTCGTCGCGGAAGTTGTGTGACTGCAGGGAAAGGATGTTTCCCGGCGTTACGCAGATTCTTTTAACGCAGAAACCGTCGCCCGCGTCCAGAACTTCCCATGTTCCCCACGGTCTGGTGTCGCGGTCGCCTTTTTGATAATTGTTACTCATAATTTTCTCTGTTAATTATTAAAATAAAATAAGATTATTCTTGATGAAAAGATATAGATATTATATAAAAAATCAAGTTGAATTTTTTTTAGGCAATTGGATAAAATTATGCAGTCACCCGCCATTAACCAGGCTATGGACATTCTGAAATTATTGCGTCAGGTTACTGAAAGCCCCGATGAAGTCCCCGTCAAGCTGTCTAAAATCATCCGTATTATTGCCGAGCAGACTTCTTCTGACGCGGCTTCCGTTTATTTTGCCGTCGATGACAATTATCTGGAGCTTTTTGCCTCATACGGCCTGAACGAAACTGCCGAACACAAGCTGACTATCCGTTTCGGTGAAGGGCTGATCGGCGAAGTGGCCAAAAACAACCGCTCTTTATCATCGGCCGATGCTGCCAAACATCCGAAATTTGCCTACAAAGCCGAACTCGGGGAAGATGCTTATCATGCCTTTCTCGGCGTTCCGCTGATTCGCTGGAACCGGGCCATCGGCGTTTTGGTCGTGCAGAAAAAAGAGGTTCACGAATATTCGCAGACAGAAATCGAAATTCTGGAAACCGTTGCCATGGTTTTGTCTGAGGTTTTCTCTTCCGAAGAGGTTTCCAATTATAAAAAAACGCTGATTAAAGAACGCGGACTGACCGCACGGGAACGCATCAAGGGAATCAGTCTGAGCAAAGGCTATGGGTTGGGACAGGCGATTATTCACCGCCGCCGTCAGGCTGTCAGCAAAATTTTTGCCGAAGACAAAGAAAAAGAACTGCAGCGTTTGGAAACCGCCCACCGGCAGATGAACGCCGACCTGGATGAAAAGCTGAACGCCACCAAACTCGGCATCGGCGAACATGTTGACATTCTTGATGCTTATCGGATGTTTGCCAAAGACAAAGGCTGGTATAAAAAAATTGCCGACAATGTTAATTCGGGCTTAACTGCGGAAGCGGCGGTCGAGCGCGCTTATGAAGACATGTGGAACCGTCTGTCGGCCACGAATGACCAATATCTCAAAGAGCGTCTGCACGACCTGCGCGATGTGGCCGACCGTCTGCAAAACTATCTCAGCGGCGATTATTGCCGGGCCTGCGAGGTTGTCAACAGCCGGGACATCGTCGTCGTTGCCCAAACCATGGGACCGGCGGATCTGATGGATTATGACTATAACAAAATCCGCGGTTTGATTATTGAAGACGGTACGCCGACCATGCACGTGGCCATTGTTGCCAAAGCGTTGAATATTCCGGTTATTGCCAAAATCAAAGGCGTGTTTAACGATATTAAAACCGGGGACAATCTGGCGGTTGACGGCAACGAAGGTTATGTTTATATCAATCCGAACCAAAGCGTGCTGGAAAAATTCCGCGCCAAAATTGCCGAAAAGCAAAAGCTGCTGGCCCGTTTGGCCGAGTTGAAAAAACTTCCCTCCAAAACCCTTGACGGCGTGCGTATCGGGTTATATCTCAATGTCGGTCTGTCTTTTGATTTGGACTATATCGAAACCACCAACTGCGACGGCATCGGTCTGTATCGTACCGAAATTCCTTTTATGGCTTCCGATGTGATGCCTAATGTGGAGCGTCAGATTTCCTATTACAAGGAACTGATGGATCGCGCCGGCAACAAAAAGGTTATTTTCCGCAGCCTTGATGTCGGTTCCGACAAACTGTTGCCTTACTGGAGCGCCATGGGGGAGGAGAACCCGGCCATCGGCTGGCGTTCGATTCGCATTACGCTTGACCGTCGGGCAATTCTGCGCAAACAGGTGCGTGCGTTTCTGCGCGCCGCAGCCGGCAAAGAATTGAATGTTATGTTTCCGATGATTTCCGATGTTTCGGAATTTGAAGAAGCCAAAGAAACTCTGCTGATTGAACTGGAAAAGGAAAAACGCCGCGGCACGCCCATCCCTTCCAGAGTTAATGTCGGCCTGATGATTGAAGTGCCTTCAATCGTTTTCCAGTTGGAAGACGTTTTGAAACAGGCCGACTTCATTTCCATCGGCACCAATGATCTGGCGCAGTTTACCTTTGCCTGCGATCGCGGCAATCCGCGCCTGACCGAACGTTATGACGTTCTTTCTTCGCCTTTTCTCAAACTGATGGGCGATATTGTCGCCAAGGCGGATGCCGCCGGCGTTTATTGCTCCGTCTGCGGCGAAATGGCCTCCAATCCGATTGAGGCCATGGCGCTCATCGGGCTGGGCTACCGCAACCTTTCGGCCTCCGGGTCGTCTTACGGCCGGGTTAAGTCGATGATTCGTTCGGTCAATGCCGCCGAAGTCAGTGACTATGTGAAAAGTTTATTGAAATCTCAAAAAAGGACTTTACGTCCGCAATTAATGGCCTATGCTTATGACCATGGTATTGAAATCTATTAAAAACTGTGGTTCAATAACCGGCAGATTCGCAAATCATACTTAATGACATTAAAGGGATAAAACCGTGAAAAAGGAAATCAGAAAAGAAAAAGACACCGCTGCGGAAAATGCTTCCCCCGCCGCTCAGTCCGACGTAAAGGAAAAAATGTCTGAGAATGAGGGAAAAGTCGGCGGCATGCTTCATGATGCACGCCTTAAAAAAGGCCTTAAAATAGAAGATATTGCCAAAGAGCTTTATATTCGTCCGGCTTATCTGGAAGCCATTGAAAGCAGTAATTATGATGAAATTCCCGAACCGCCGTACGGGGTTGGTTTTATCCGTACTTATGCAGAATTTCTGGGGCTGAATTCTGCCCGCGTGGTTCAGCTGTTTAAGGAAGAGACCGATGCCAATGCTCAGGCTGATGACCTTTATGTGCTTGAACCTCAGGCCGAAGCGACCGTTCCCAACAAAAAATATCTGTTAATCAGTCTGGCTGCCGTTGCTCTGCTCTATGCAGCCTGGTTTGCCTATAACGAGAGTCAGAATGCCGTCGTTGAAGAACCTGTTGCCGAGGAAGTCTTGACCGATGTTTCCGTGCCGGCGGATGATTTTCCGCTTCAGGTGGAAGATTTTGCCACCTTGGACGAAACTGTTCCTCCCGCAGATGAAAATGAAATTGCCGTCGTTGATGTGACGACGGCTGCTCCGGTTGAATCTTCGCCGCAGGTAACGGTCAGCGAAGCCAGCTTTGTTGAGCCGGAAACTCCTGCCGTTCAGCCGGAAACACCGGCAGTTGAAACTCCTGCCCCGGCGGAAGCGGCACAGCCCGCAGCCGAAGCCGAAAAAGCCCCCGTGGTTGATACCAAGGCCGGTTCCCGCGTTCTTTTGAAGATTAACAAAGAAACCTGGGTTGAAGTTAAAGACCAGGACAAACTGTGGATCAGCAAGGTGCTCCAGCCGGGTGACACTTACAAAGTTCCTGCCGGCAGCGGCAAGATTCTTTCCGTCGGCCGGGTGGACGCGGTAGAAGTCCTGATTGACGGCAAAGTCGTGCCGGTTGTTTCTGCCGCCAAGAAAACCGGTATTGCACTCGACAAGTTTCTTGACGCAAACCATTAGCCCGTCTTCATATTCAGGAAAATAGCAGGTTGCCCGCTTGCTATTTTCCTTTTATTTATGAAAAATTGAAAACGCCGCAAAACAAAGAAAAGGACTGTAAAATGGAAAAAATAATTCGTCGCAAATCCCGTCAGATTATGGTAGGAAAAGTTGCCGTCGGAGGCGATGCCCCGATTTCGGTTCAGTCTATGACCAATACGCCGACATCCGATGTTAAGGCAACCGTTGAACAAATTCAGCGTCAGGAACGGGTCGGCTGCGACATCACCCGCTGCTCCTGTCCGGATGAAGCTTCTGCCCGGGCTTTGAAAGAGATAACCAAAGCCGTTGGTATCCCGGTGGTGGCCGACATCCATTTTGATTACCGTCTCGGACTGCTGGCGGCAGATAACGGCGCTGCCTGCCTGCGGATTAATCCCGGCAACATCGGCGGAGCCGACCGCGTAAAAGAAGTTGTCAAAGCGGCCAAGGCAAACGGCTGCTCGATTCGTATCGGGGTTAACGGCGGCTCGCTGGATAAACGCCTGCTGGAAAAATACGGCGAACCGACAGCCGACGCCATGGTCGAAAGCGCTTTGGAACAGGCAAAAATGCTGGAAGATAATGATTTCTTCGAATTTAAAATCAGCGTTAAATCTTCTAATACCCTGATGATGATTGACGCTTATCGGAAACTGGCGGCAGCCTGCGATTATCCGCTGCATTTGGGCGTAACCGAGGCCGGCGGTCTGCGTGCCGGAACCGTGCGTTCGGCAATCGGTATCGGCAGTCTGCTGATGAGCGGCATCGGCGATACCCTGCGCGTATCCCTGACGGCCGATGTTGAAGAAGAAGTCAAAGCCGGTTATGAAATTTTGAAAGCGTTGGATCTCCGACATCGGGGAGTAAGGATAATCTCTTGCCCGACCTGCGCCCGCCGGGGGTATAATGTCCAACAAACCGTTGAAGAACTGGAAAAGAGACTGGCTCATATCACCAAACCGCTGACCCTTGCGGTAATGGGCTGCGTGGTGAACGGCCCCGGAGAATCCGCTCATGCCGATTTCGGCGTCTGCGGCGGCAAAGGCGGCGAGAATATGATTTATGTCGGCGGCAAACCCGACCACAAAGTAAAAAGTGAAAATATTGTTGACGAACTGGTTCGTCTGGTAGAAGCAAAGGTAAGTTAAAATGGCTAAAATTCAAAATGTGCGCGGTACGTATGATCTCTATGGCGAGGCAAAGCGCAAAACCAAAAAAGTGATTGCCACCGGTGGCGAAATTGTCGAGAAATACGGCTTTGAAGAAATTGAAACTCCGATTTTCGAGTTTACCGAAGTTTTTTCCCGCAATCTCGGTGACACTTCTGATATCGTAACCAAAGAAATGTATTGTTTTCAGGATCGCGGCGGCGAAAGCCTGACCCTGCGTCCGGAAGGTACCGCCGGCGTTGTCCGTTCGTTTATCTCTGAGGGGATGCAGCAGAACCTTCCGGTAAAACTCTATTATGCCGGGCCGATGTTTCGTTACGAACGTCCGCAGAAAGGGCGTCAGCGCCAGTTTACCCAGTTTGGCGTTGAACTTCTTGGTGTCGAAAATCCGCAGGCGGATATTGAAGTTATTTCCATGGCCTATGAGTTTGTTGAAAAATTAGGCCTGGCCGGCAGTGTGACTGTTGAAATTAACTCTTTGGGCGACCAGGAAAGCCGTGATGCCTATCGTACCAAACTGGTGGCTTATTTGCAGGAACACTATGATGAGCTGTCGGAGGACAGCAAAGCCCGCCTGGAAAAAAATCCGCTGCGCGTGCTTGATTCCAAAGAAGACTGCGATAAAAAAGTAGTCGAAAATGCACCGTTGTATAAAGACAGTTTGAATGAAGCCTCGACTTCTTTCTTTAATCGGGTCTTGACCGGATTAGATAAATTGGGTATTAAATACCGCGTCAATAACCGTCTGGTGCGCGGGCTGGATTATTATTCCCACACCGTTTTTGAATTGGTGACCGACAAGCTGGGCGCTCAGGGAACGGTTTTGGCCGGCGGCCGCTATGACGGTTTGGTCGAACAGATGGGCGGCGGCAAAGTCGCCGGCATCGGTTGGGCCTGCGGGGTCGAGCGTTTAAGCATGTTGCTTGAAGCCGATGTTTCGCTGCCGCGCCCGGTAGCGGTTATTCCGGTAACCGAAGATGTTAATTTGCAGGCCGTCGAAATTGCTTATCGTCTGCGCAAAGCCGGTTTCAGCGTTGACCAGAGTTACGGCGGCAATATGAAAAAGCGGATGATAAAAGCCAATAAGGCAAATGCGTTTGCTGCGGTAATCGTCGGCCCCGACGAACTGGCAAACGGTGAAGTTACCGTTAAAAACCTCGACAGCGGCGAGCAGAAAACCGTTGCTTTGAATAATATTGAAAAGGAAATAAATTAATGGCCTCTTTTGCTGAAAAACTGGCGAATGTGGTAAGCCGCCACGATGAAATTTCGGCTTTGCTGTCTTCTCCCGACGTCGGTGCCGACGATCTGGTGCGCATGAATAAGGAATTGGCGGCTTTAACCCCGGTAGTGGAAGCAATACATGAATATAATCATGCCGAAAAAAATATGGCCGATGCCAAGGCGATGATGGATGATTCCTCGCTGGATAAGGAAATGCGCGAAATGGCCGAAGCCGAATTTTACGAGCTGAAAGAAAAGCTGCCGGAACTGGAAAAGCAGATTAAAATTCTTCTGCTGCCCAAAGATGCCGAAGACGAAAAAAACGCGATTCTCGAAATTCGTGCCGGCACCGGCGGTGATGAAGCCGCTTTGTTCGGAACCGTGCTGTTTGAAATGTATCAACGCTATTCGGCTTTGCAGGGCTGGAAATTTGAAACCATTGACGTGGATGAAAACGGCCTGGGCGGCTACAAGCAGGCAACCGCCAAAATCACCGGCAAAGATGTTTTTGCCAAATTAAAATTTGAGTCCGGCGCACACCGTGTACAGCGAGTGCCGGTAACGGAATCGCAGGGGCGGGTGCACACGTCGGCCGCTACCGTAGCCGTTCTGCCCGAGATTGAAGAAGTTGATATGTACATCAATCCGGCTGATTTGAAAATTGACGTTTACCGCGCCTCGGGAGCCGGCGGACAGCACGTTAACCGGACGGAATCCGCCGTTCGCATTACGCATATTCCCACCGGGGTTGTCGTACAGTGTCAGGACGACCGTTCGCAGTATAAAAATAAGGAAAAGGCGATGAACCACCTGCGGGCCAAGTTGTATGACTTGCAGAAATCGACCATTGACAAAGAATATTCCGAACGCCGCAAGTTGCAAGTCGGTTCCGGTGACCGTTCCGAACGGATTCGCACCTATAACTATCCGCAGGGGCGGGTAACCGACCATCGGATTAACCTTACTTTGTATAAATTGGACGAAGTGGTTTCCGGCGATGCTCTGGGCGAAATTATCGATGCTCTGGTCATGGAAGACCAGGCAGAACGTCTGGCTGAACTGGATTAAAAACGGTAAATCCAAACGCTCGGAAACCGGCGGGGCAGGGATGAACTGCCGCCGCCGCATGATGCTTGTATATGAGTCGCATTTTTTGATTGTGTCAGAAGCGGTTTCCTTTTATGATAACGACAATTAAGAGGAAAGAATGTCAGAGCCTAAATTTGTACATTTAAGAGTTCATACCGCCTATTCGTTGTCGGAAGGCGCCATGCAGGTGCCGGCTCTGATTCACAAATGTCATGCTCAGGGCATTGCCGCCATTGCCGTAACCGACACCGCCAATATGTTTGGCGGCAAGGCTTTTTCCAAATATGCCTCGGAAGAAGGGGTCAAGCCGATTATGGGCTGCCAGTTCTATCTGCGCAATCCTGATGCCGATGACGTGTTAAAGTCCAAAGGGCGCGTGGTTGAGCCGGATAAGATTATCCTGCTGGTCATGAATGACGAAGGCTATCATAATATTATGAAGCTGATGAAAATCGCCTACCTCGACGGTCCCAACCTTGAAAAACCGCAGATTCGCCTGCAAAACCTGCGTGAGCTGAATGCCGGGCTGATTGCCCTGACCGGTGGTGTTGAAGGGCAGATTGGCCGTTTGCTTCTGGAAAATCGTAAAGATGAAGCCGAAAAAACGCTGGTCGAACTGAAGGAGATTTTCCCCTCCCGTTTGTATATGGAGATTATGCGCATCGGTCTCGAAACCGAGCAGCGCACTGAGGAAGATTTTATCAATTTGGCCTATAAATATGATATCCCGCTGGTTGCCACCAACGAAGCATTCTTTTTTGATGCTGATATGTATGAAGCGCATGATGCGCTGGCTTGCATTGCTGCCGGTGAATATGTTGCCAACGATAACCGCAAAAAGTTTTCGCCCAATAACCGCCTCCGCTCCGAAGCGGAAATGATTGAACTTTTCAGCGACCTGCCGGAAGCGGTCGAAAGCACGGTTCGCATTGCCGAGCGTTGCAATTATCTTTCCAAAAAGGTTAATCCGCTGCTGCCGATTTTTGAATGTCCGGACGGCAAAACCCAAGATGAATTTATTACCGAAGAGGCCTATAAAGGACTTGATGAGCGAATGAAAGCTCAGGTTTATTTTGAGGGAATGACGGCGGAAGAGAAGGCTGAAATTGACGAGCGTTATTATGCCCGCCTTGAATATGAATTGAGCGTTATCAAAAAAATGGGCTTTCCCGGCTACTTCCTGATCGTATCGGACTTCATCCGCTGGTCCAAAGGGCATGGCGTGCCGGTCGGTCCGGGCCGCGGTTCCGGTGCAGGCTCAATCGTGGCTTGGTCTTTAAAAGTAACCGACCTTGATCCGCTGAAACTGGATCTGCTGTTTGAACGTTTCCTTAATCCGGAACGTATTAACATGCCGGATTTCGACGTCGACTTCTGTCAGGAAAACCGCTACAAAACCATTGAATATGTGCAGAACAAATACGGTTTTGACCATGTGGCGCAGATTATTACCTACGGTAAGCTGCAATCCAAAGCGGTGATTCGTGACGTGGCTCGTGTGCTGCAGATGCCCTATGCTCAGGCAGACCGCATCAGCAAAATGATTCCGCCCGGCGTGCAGGGTAAAAATCCGACCTTGCAGGAATCTCTCGATCAGGTTCCTGAGTTGGAAGAAATGCGTCAAAACGACCCGCAGGTCAATAAACTGTTTGACATTGCGATGAAACTGGAAGGACTGTATCGCCAGTCCGGTGTCCATGCTGCCGGTGTGGTTATCGGCGACCGCCCGCTTGACCAGCTGGTTCCGCTTTATAAAGATCCGAAGTCGGATATGCCGGTGACCCAGTATGATATGAAATATGTCGAGGAAACCGGCCTGATTAAGTTTGACTTTCTCGGCCTGAAAACTCTGACCGTGATTAAACGCGCCTGTGACTGGGTTAAAAAAGTGCACGGCGTTGAGCTGGATATGGACAATATCAATCTGGATGACCGCCCGACCTACGAATTGTTGCAGCGCGGCGATACTTCCGCGGTGTTCCAGTTTGAATCTCCCGGCATGAAAGACGTTCACAAGCAAATCAAGCCTGACCGTTTTGAAGACCTTATCGCTATCGTTTCCCTCTACCGCCCGGGCCCGATGGACAATATTCCGAGCTATATCAAACGCAAGCACGGGGAAGAAGACATTACTTACCTGCATCCGCAGCTGGAGCCGATTCTTAAGGAAACCTACGGCATTATGATTTATCAGGAGCAGGTTATGAACATCGCCCGCGCATTGGGCGGCTACACCATGGGCGGTGCGGACAAACTGCGTAAAGTTATGGGTAAAAAAATGCGCGACGAAATTCCGAAACAGCGCAAAATGTTTACCGAAGGCGCCATTAAAAACGGCATTGAACAAGCTACGGCCGAAGCAATTTTTGACCAGATGGAAAAGTTCGCTTCTTACGGATTTAATAAGTCACACGCCGCTGCTTATTCGCTGATTTCTTACCAGACGGCTTATCTGAAAGCGCATTACCCGGTTGAATTCTTGTGCGCGGTTATGTCTCTTGATATTACCAACACCGAGAAACTGCTTCTTTATAAGGAAGAATGCAAAAAGATGGGTTTTGAGGTGCTGAAGCCTGATATTAACAAATCCGGTGCCGACTTTGCGGTGGAAGACGGCAATATCCGTTATGCCCTGGGCGCCATTAAAGGCGTCGGTGCCGCCAATATGCAGGCGATTGAAGATGAACGCCGGGCGCACGGCCCTTATAAGGACTTGTCTGATTTCATTCATCGTACCGACATCAAGCAGATTAACCGCCGCCAAATGGAACAGCTGGCCAAGGCCGGGGCTTTTGACTGTTTGGATAAAAACCGCGGCAAGATTTTTGCCAACATTGAAACGATTATGCAGCATATTGCCGCAGCCAGCGAACTGAAGACCAGTTCTCAGGCTTCGCTGTTCGGTACCGAGGAACTACATACCACCGTCAAACTGGCCGATAAGCCGGATTGGCCGGAGCTGGAAAAGCTGAAACTCGAAGCTGAGGCTATCGGCTTTTATCTTTCCGCGCACCCGCTCGACAGCTATGCCCGCGGCATGGAGCGGCTGGGGGTTAAAACCGCGGTGGAGGTTTTCCATAACATTAAAGTCGGCGATACGATTCGCGCCAAACTGGCCGGCTGTGTCAATTCGGTGCAGAAACGCATCAGCAAAAGCGGCAACAAATATGCCTTTGTCGAATTTTCCGATGCCACCAGCAACTTTGAAGGGCTGCTGTTTTCCGAAGGATTGGCCCGGTTTGAAAATGTGCTGAGTTCCGGTTTGCCGGTATTGGTCAGCATGAGCATCGACAAGCAGGAAGAGGACGGCCGCCCTCGCTGCATGATTAATAATGTCGATACGCTGGACAAGGCAATTGCCGATGTCGCCAACGGCCTGGAAATCGAATTGAACGATGCCAGTGCGTTGCCCGGTTTGAAGGCCATTCTTTCCAAAGATAGAAATGGCAAAAATAAAATATATATTAAACCCGATAACAAGGACTGGGACGTCCGCATAGAACTGGCCGGCGGCTTTGCCTTTGCCGACCAGGACTTCTTAAGCCGCATCCGCAGCCTGCCCGGGGTAACTACAGTAAAGGAAATCTGACCATGTCTGGAAAAAAGGAAAAGCTTAAAAAAAGCAAGCCTGCCGAAAATTGCACTTTTCTGCCGCCGCGGGTTTCTGATGACGGGGCGGTTCGGCTGCCGGCCGTTAAACTGATTTATCTGCCTTTCGGAATTATGGTTGACAAATTTGTTTTGCTTCTGAAACTCGGCAGTTTTTATGCTTTGCTGCTGAGCCTGGTTTCCTTTGTTTTCGGCTATGCTTATATTTGCAATTTGCCTTTGGTGCGTAATTTCCCCTGTGCCGTGGGGGGCAGTTTTTTGCCGCTTTATTTTTTGTTTAAATATGTTTTGCTGCTGGGCTTTGCCGTAAAGTGGTATCAAACGGCGTTTCTCGGCTGTACTCTGGGATGGAAGAATATTTTTCCCGTCTGCCGGCGTGATTTTCTGTCAATGGGACTGTTGGCCGGGTTCTTTTTGCTGAATCTGGCTCCCGTGTTGTCGTTTTATCTGCTGCTGATTCGCGAGCCGAATCCCGACGCTGCGATAGAAGTTGCCTATTTTGCCTGTGTTTCGGTCGGTTTCTTGGTTCCTTTTGCGGTTATGCGTTTTTATTCGCTGTTCGGTCTGGCGGTTGAGGGCTGTCGCCTGCCTTCCTGGTCAGAGGTCTGGCAGCTCAGCCGCGGCAACACGTTGCGGATTCTGATTGCGCTGTTTTTTATTTTCTTTCTGACGCTGTTTGCTTTTCTGAATTTTTATCTTTTGATGCGCGGCTATGAAACCCAAAGCACGCTCTGGCTCGGCATTTCGTCAGAATTTGTTTATGACCTGATGCTGTTGATGCTGCTGAGCCTGTTCGTCAATCACTGCTATATCCAGAAGTTGTTTATGTTTGGAGAGACTGTTAATGAAACCAATGATTAATCTGCCTTTCGGCGAAAGTCTGAAACGGACTTATCTGTATGTCTTTGCCAACTTCGGCAAGGCGATGAAAATCTGCTCTTTTTGGATTGTTTTGATGCTGGCGGCCGATGTTCTGATGTCCTTTCCGTCCCAGTGTCGGGAAGGGCAGAATTGTATCGGCTGGCAGAGCAATGTCTCCATGCTGCTGTCGGTAATTGCCTCGGCAGCCGTATCGGTGTCTTTTGCACGGACGGTCATTTTGAAAGAGGAATATGACTGGTTCCGCATTTCGCTTGGCGGACGAGAATTAAAATATCTGCTGTTCAGCCTGCTTATCTTGCTGTTGATGTTGGCTGCGGCTCTGATTGTCGGCGTCGTCCTGGCCTGGCTTTGGCAAATGTTTAATCCCGGCAGTGTCGGCGTACGGCATCCGGGTTATCTCGGCACTTATTTTCTGTCGGTTCTGGTTATTGCCGCTTTTGCGTCACGGCTTTGTCTGGCTCTTTCGGCCGTAGCGGTTGACAATCGGGAAATCGGGCTGCGCAAAGCGTTTGACATAACCTCAGGCAATACCGTTAAAATTTTTCTGGGACTGATTCTTTCCACTTTTCCGGTTATGGTGTTGCTGCTGCTGACCGGCAATCTGGCTCAGGGGATATTTGCCGACAGTTGGATGGGTAAATTTGTCGTTTCTGCGCTGGTTGTTTTTTTCTCGGCACTGAATGCGGTGTTCAAATCCTGTTATCTGGCACATATTTACCAATATTTTCTTTATTTTTACAATCGCCGCCCGCAAGAGGAAAGTGCGGACAAAAGCCTGCTGGATTAAAAAGAAAGGCGTTGTTAAACGCCTTTCTTTTTGCCTGTTTTACCAAAATATTCCGTCATCAGGTCAAGTTTGTAATAATCTTTGATTGCCGGGGCCGGTTCAAAAAATTCGGCCGTATCCAGCGCCAGAATATTGGCCTGCTGATTAAGAAAATCGCGGCCGAGCTTGATTGTCTCCGCATTGCGGATAAGATATTCCCTGTACTGCTGGGCATCTTTGACATTGCTTTTGATAAGGCCGCTGCGTTTGGCGAAAACCGAAGTATAGGCGAAAATAACATAAACCGCCGCCAAAATCATTACCGCGGAAACCAGATGCAGATACGCGCTCATTATCAGAACTGAAAAGGCTATGATAATAACGGCAAAAACTTTTCCGAGGAACCCGAGCCAACGGTATTTGAATTTAGTTTTCAATACCCACAGATAAAACGCGATGGTAACCGTGCAGGCGGTCAGCACGGCAAAAGCCTGTCCGCTGTTGATGTTGAGCAGGGCCATGGCCGCTTCGGCAACCAGCAGCATGCCTATGCTGAAAAGCAAATAACCGATATTGAGCTTGAGTGCCAGCTGTTTGACTTTTCGCAGGGTGTTGGCTTCAACTTGCTTATAGGCCCGTTTCAGTTTCAGCTGATTGGCCGCGTTCAACGCCAGCACGGCTTCGCTGCGTAAAAACAGGGCGTTTACGGCTTTGCGTTCTTTTCTTTCCAGCGATGAGAGATTATCGGTCCGTTTGACCAGCAGAATATCTTTGTCGCCGCGCTGAATGTCAATGATGTTTTTGCGGTAAAGCTCCAAAAGAAAGGCCGCAAAGGAAATCTTGTCAAACACGCCCATGGCCAGATAACGCATCAGCGGTGCCCCGCGCTTGAAGCTGTTGCTGTTTTTGAGATTGTTTTTGGCAATGTGTTTCCATGACAGGTAATAAGAAATCAAAATGCTCAGCAGACCGACTGTTGCAACAAGAATGTCGCCGTAGTCTTCCAAAAACCATGTCAGCTGGCGGTTCCGATCTGCCGGAACAAAATCGGTTTTCGGCAGGGCGACAATCACATGCATTCCTTCACCGATATACAACGGAACCAAAGCCGCAAAACCCAAAACGTTTTTATGCTCGCTCATCATGGTTCCGGCACTGGTCAGCTCATCCGGATAGCCCAGAAACACCAGAGAACTGAGCGGCTTGCTGCTGCCGGGCAGGCGGATGGAAACCATTGCTTTGCCGATAATCAGATTCCAGCGGCTTCCGGTGGCGTCCCAGTAAAACTCGTTAAAGTCGTTGTATTGCCATAACTGCCGGTCAACCAGATATTGGAAATTATAGGTATAAACGCCCGGCTCCAGTGTGTATTCTTCCTCCGGCACAATCACATAGCTGTCGCTTTCTTCAATAATTTTGTGGGGAACCTCCTGACCGTTAATGCTGACGGAAGCCAGATTTAAATCGATTTTGTTGGATACCCCCTCGCGGGAAGTGGATATTTTCGGAATAATCCGGGACAGGCCGTTTTTGAGCTTTTTACCTGCCGCCACCACGACGGCCGTATCATTGATGTTGGCGGTGCCGTTCGGCAGAATTTCAATCTGAGTGGAAAAGTACGGAATATGTTCCTGAGCCGGAACCAAAGTCCTTTCTCCGCCCGGAAACTCAACCGTCACCACCGGAAAATCAGGCGCCTGAAACTGCTGCATATCGTCCTGCTTAAGTTCAATATAGCGGGTGCCGCTGCTTTGGGCGTCACCGCGCGGACGGGTATCGCCTGAAGAAATGCGGTTGATAGCTTCATCGTAAATCCGTTCAAAAAAAGATTTGTTTTTTTCATTCATCTTGGCGATGTAGTCATCGCTGTGCTGCATATTGACCGAGGAGGGCTTGTCCATGGAATCCGTCGGTCCCAGATTGGAAATGGTTGCTTTTTTCAAACGCTCCATAATATATTTTTCCATGGCGCGGGTATCACGCGGGTCGGGAGAGTCGTCTTCCGGCGGCGGAGGGGGCAGATTGTCTTGCGAGGCTTTGTAAGCCTGGGCGGCTTCCATGTCTTCAAAAGCGACGGTTTTGGCCGAGGCGTCGATAATTTGCCAGCCGATGATGCTGAAACAAATCGTAAGAAAAAGTTTTTTCATAAAAACCTGCCCTCTGTTAACAAATAAAACATATTTGCTAGTATAGATTACAGTTATTAAGAAAAGATAAAATTTTAAGGAGACCAGACTATGACAAAACCCGCAATTGCCGCCGTAATTTTAGCCGCCGGCAAAGGAACCCGGATGAAATCCGATCTGCCGAAAGTAATGATGCCTCTCTGCGGAAAGCCGATGATTCGCTATCCGCTGGAAACGCTGGAAAAAATGGGCGTTGAGAAAATAGTGGTCGTCACCGCTCCCGACGGTGATCTGGTGCGGCAGGAGGTTGCTCCCCATGAAAGCTGCATCCAGCGTGAACAGCTCGGCACCGGACATGCGGTTCTTTCCGCCAAAGAAAAGCTGGGCAATTTTGACGGGGCCGTCCTGGTTATTTTCGGAGACAGCCCGATGGTTACCGAGCAGACGTATCAAATGGCGGTTGACAAGCTGAACGAAGGCTATTCGATTGTCGTTTTGGGCTTCCGCCCCGAAGATGCCGCCCGTTACGGACGTCTGGTGGTTGAAAACGGCGAACTGAAAAAAATTGTCGAATTCAAAGATGCCTCGGATGCCGAAAAAGCGATTAACCTGTGCAATTCGGGCTGTATGTGCTTTGCCGGAAAAACCATGTTTGAAATTTTGGAAGCCGTCGGTAATGAAAATGCCGCCGGCGAGTATTATCTTACCGATGCAATTGCCATTGCCCGCGCCAAAGGGCTGAAATGCGCGGTGGTTGAATGTTCGGCTGAAGAAGTTGCCGGAGCCAACACCCGCGAAGAACTGGCATTGCTGGAGAGTTTTTATAAACAACGTAAGGCCGGTTAATGGGGTTTGTCAGACAGCATTGGTTCGGGTTCATCGTCACGCTGGTTTTGTTGCTCAGCGCGCTGCTGTTTCTGATTGTGCTTTTTTCGCCTCGGCAGGATAATCAAAAACGCGGTTTTATTCCCTGTACCGAAACCATGGCTGCCGCGCTGTACGATTGTCGCGGGCGCAGTTTCTGCATGCTCGGCGCGATTTTGGAAAACAGCCGCTGCGACGCGGCAGTGGTGCTTACCGGTCTGGGCGACTGGGTTAAGGGAAAACAGCCGTCACCTTGGAGCAATTACTTCTTTACGCCGGACTTGGAACCGGAGGAAGAGCTGGCTCCTGAGGTTCAGGAGTTTTATCAGGACAATCCGAACCTGCGTCGGGATATGAAACAGCTAGAGGCAATGCACGAACAGCTGCTTAAAAATCAGGTTGCGGACGGCGGGGAGGCGGCGGAGCTTCCCTCGCCGCAGCAGCCGCAAACACAACGGAAGGAAACAAACGAAAATGTCGGAAAATAAACCAACGCTTCCCGCATGGGATTTGAGCGATATGTATAAGGGGATTGATGACCCGCAGATCGCCGCAGATATGGAAAGCTACCGCAAAACCGCGGCTTCTTTTGCCCGAAAATATAAAGGCCGCCTGGCCGGTCTGTCGGCGGAAGAATTTGCCCGGGCGCTCGAAATTTATAATAAGCTTTCGGAAATGGCCGGCCTGCTGGGCGGTTTTGCCTACCTCAATATGTGCACCCAGATGAAAAATAAAGAAGCGATGGCTTTTTTCCAGAATACCAGCGAAAAGCTGACCGATTACGGCAAACCGGTCATCTTTTTTGAATTGGAATTAAACCGTCTGCCGGCCGCCACATTGAAAGAATGGCTCAAAAATAAAAAAGTTGCTTTTTATAAACCGTTTATCATGCGGGCGCAGCGGTTTAAAAAATATGATCTTCCCGAGGCCGTGGAAGAAGTCTTTGTCGAGAAATCGGTTACGTCGTCGGAGGCGTGGGTCCGCTTTTATGAGGAAACGTCTTCCCGTTTGGAATACACGGTTGACGGACAAAAATACAACGATGCCGAAATAACCAAGCTGCTGTTGGATAAAGATGCTGAAGTTCGTGAAAAAGCCGGACGGGAAATCTGCCGCGTCAGCAGCGAAAATGCACCGTTTATGAGCTTTGTTTACAATATGGTGGTTAAAGACAAGGCCATTTCCGATATGAAACGCGGCTTTAAAACACCGGTTTCCGGACCGAACCTCGGTGAAGACGTTAAAGATGTCACGGTTGAAACACTGGCACAGACCGTCCGCGACAATTACGGGAAAATCGCTCATCGCTTTTATAAACTTAAAGCCAAATGGCTCGGTGTTGACAAGCTTAAGTACTGGGACCGCAACGCGCCGCTGCCGTTTTGCGATGATCGCCGTTATTCCTGGGAAGAGAGCGTTAAAATTGTTTTGGACGCTTATAATGAATTTTCGCCCAAGCTCTATGATATTGCCCGCAATTTCTTTGATCATCCGTGGATTGACGTTCCCCCGCGCGACGGCAAACGGGGAGGAGCTTTTGCCTCCGGTCCGGTCAACAGCCGCCATCCTTATCTGTTTTTGAACTTTGTCGGCAAACAGAATGATGTTCTGACGCTGGCACACGAGCTCGGCCACGGCTGCCACATGATGACCCGCCGTAAAAACGGCGACCTGAATGAAACCAGCCGTATGACCACCGAGGAAGTTGCATCGGTCTTCGGCGAGATGATGACGTTTCAGTCATTGTTGAAACAGACAGCCGATGATAAGGAAAAGCTCTGCCTGATTGCCGGAAAGGTCAGTGATATGATTAATACGGCCGTCCGCCAGATTGCTTTTCATTTCTTTGAAACCCGGGTGCATAACGAGCGCCGCGAGGGTGAACTCTCCGCCGACCGTCTCGGTGAAATCTGGCTTGAGGAAATGCGCGCCGCGCAAGGCCCTTATGTGGAAATGGGCGATGAAAATGCGCAGATATGGTCACAGGTCGGACATTTCTTCTTCCGTCCGTTCTATGTCTATTGCTACTCTTTTGCCGATTGTCTGGTTAATTCGCTTTATCAGGTTTATCAGGAAGGAAATGTCAAGGACTTTCCTGACAAATATCTGGATATGCTGTCAAAAACGGCCATAACCGATTATGATAAACTGCTCAAACCTTTCGGACTGAATCCGGATGACCCGGCTTTCTGGAATAAAGGGCTGGGGCTGATTTCGCATTATATCGACGAATTGGAACGCCTGGATAAAAAAGTCTTCGGCAAATAAGCCAAGCCCCTCGCAAGAGGGGCTTTTCTTTGTTTGCAAACAATGTCCTTGGCAGAGAAACGCTGATAAATCCTTACTCCCGCCGCGGCGCATTATAGCGTCTGTATGCGTCCTGCGTTTCCTGTTTGACTCTTTCCAGATAATGGGCGGAAGATTCCGAAGAACCGTGATAAGCCAGCGAGAAGTTTTGCACCAGAAAACCGAACGGATTGGCAATGGCGTCTTCGCGTTTGGCAAACGGGATACGCACATAGGTAATGCGCATGGTAGCCCGCCAGATGCTGGTGGTCGGTTTGTCTGAACCGGGCAGATAGTCCATTGTGCGGAACTGTACCTGCCACAGGCCTAAAGCCGCCGGTTTGATCCAGTCGATTTCCACGTCGCGCTGTAACGATTTCTGCCTGAACTGCATAATGCTGTAAGCCACGTCGTTTTCACTGAATTCACGGAACACGGCCGGCGATGAATACCAGTAAATTGTCGAGCCGGGACCCCAGCGGGTAACCAGTTCGTCATAATCTGAGCTCACCAGATAGCGCAGCAGAATATATTCGGTAATATGCTGCTCGGTAATCAAATCCGAAACCGGAAAGTTGATTTCCGCCGGCTGCACCTGCTCCAGCATGCTGAAATATTTGTTGATCTGAAACAGCTTGGGCTGTACCGTCCGCTGCGGCAGCAGCAGATAGATTGTTGCGGCCAGCATCATGTTCAGGCAGATGCTCAGGCAGGCCAGAATAACCAAAACCCTTGAGGTCCACAGATAACGGCGTTCGGGCATGGCGTTGACATGCACCCGTTCCGGATAAAAGCCGAGCTGGTCGGGGCTCTGCTTTTCCTTGTATTTGAAGACCGTATTAAAAATTTCTAACATCTTGAAAATTTAACCTCAAGTTAAGCCTCACCATGTATTCTATACATGAAAGTGGAATAAAATCAAATAAATACTGTTCAGATTCGAAATCTTGATATAATGATAATAACATAGAGAAGTATATAAAGGGTTTATGTTATGAAGAAAATTTTATTGTCGGTCGTTGGCGCGGGTTTGGCGCTAACCGCCTGCATGAGCAATGACAACGGCTACAACGGAAACGGAACGCCCCCGGCCTATTACACCGACTGGGACCGGGCCGTCCGCGTAGATGTTGATATGCAGAATATGTATGTCGGCACGCCGCAGAAAATTGAAAAGCCGATTGACATGTATATGGCCATGGCTCTGGCATTAAAATATAACTATACTCGCCGCCTGATCTCCTATCAGCAGAGCTTGATCGAAGCGGGAAAGGTTCCGACTGACAAACTGAGCGAGATTGCCAGCCATGCCGGTTATGACAATGCCACGCTCAACACGCGCATGAGCCCTGATTTGAAAGTTGCCTGGAACGTGCTCGACATTTCGACCGTTTATTATCAGAACATTGATCCCACCTATAAAAACGGTGTTGCCACCGAGCAAAGCCGCAAAGTTATCCATAACATTCTGCAGGAAACCCGCAGCCTCTACTGGCAAAGCCTGGCTGCTCAAAAACTGATTCCCGTTATCGACGACATGACCGAGTATATGACGCTTGAGGTGGATGAAATGAACGCCCGAGCCAAAGAGCTGGCTGAACAGGGAAAATACCTGACCACCGAGGAGCTTCAGAAAAAACGCGATTATATGGAAGCGGTCAAAAAGGCTTCGGATCTGCGCCGCAAAATGGAAACCGCCGAAACCCGGCTGGCTTCATTAATGGGATTTCATCCTTCTACCGAATTTAAGCTGGTCGGTTCCGAATACGGCAATTTTGAACTGCCGGCGCTTAAAAACGAGCTGGCGCAGCTGGAATGGCTGGCTCTGACCAATCGTCCCGAAATGCGTGCCCATGATTTATCTGCAAATGTCGAAGATTTGAAAATCGTGGTCAAAGGATTTAAAGAACCGGAACTGAACAAATATAAAAATGACCCAAACTATTACAACCGCCTGTGGTCAAAACAGGCGCAGCAGGTCAGCATGACGGTAATGGAAGACGTGCGCAATCCCAAAATCAGCGAGCTGAACGATTTGCGCCGCCAAAGAATGACCAATCTGATTATCAGTCAGGTTTATGTGGCCTGGGCGCGTTATACCTCTGCGGTTGAAGACTATCAGATTAATATGGAAATTGCCGACACCTCTGAAAATATCGCCGAAGATATCACGATCAAGGACGGCAGCGGCAATTCCAAGAGCATTCTCGAATCTGCCCGTGCGGTTGATGATGAGGTTCAGGCCTTTCTCGCTTATGCCGAAGTACAGGATGCATTGGGCAATCTCTATGCAACCATCGGCCTGGATGCGATTCCCTATTATATGCTGAACGACAAACCGTCTAAAATTGCGGTGGCACTGCATAAAACGTTGGAAAAATGGCGCGAAGGCGAATTTATTCCCGATAACCGTCCTTATCTGCTGGATGTGCCGGCCAAACGCCCGCCGGTCAATATGAGTTCTTTGATTCCCGACTATGAAGTCGAGACCGGCCAGCGTATTAAAATCGACGTGCCTTCTGCCGTATTCGATAAAATGGAACTGGTCGGTAAAATTACCACCAAAGCCGGCTTGATTGACGATTCGCCGTTGCCGAAATGGCTGAATTATGACGAAAAGAATCACCGCTTTGAGGGGATTGCCATGCCTTCCAACGTCGGGCAGTATAATATCAAACTTTATGTGACCGACGAAAACGGCAATGTCGGCTATCTGACCTTTAAGCTGAAAATTAAAGAAGTCTTTGTGCCGTCTATGCGGGTTGACGGTTTGACCGACGGGCGTAAAGCGACGGTTTTGAAACGTTGTCTCAGTTCCGTCTGCAAAGACACTTATGTGGATGACGAGGCTGTCGGCGAAGAAGTTGAGGTTCGCGCCCCCGCCCGATTCTGATGTCGGTCAGACCACAATATCTTGTGGTTACGGTTTATTCAGCGGATTCCCCGTAAAGGGAATCCGTTTTCTTTTTTTTTAGGGTACAATCTTCTTTGGCATGTTTATTCCCGAAAGAAAACAGGGCTTTCGTCGAGTCGGGAATCCGATTCCCTTTTTCGGTAAGATACTGTGGACAATTATGTGGATTAAAAATAAAACTAACTGATTGATTTATATAGATAAAATAAAGGTTAACAAACTTATCCACCCACCGGAAAAATTTTTTTGATTGTTTTATAAAGGGATAGCTCTGTCAAGTCTCAAAAGTTCCTTTTTTGCTATTGTTTATCCCCGCTGACTATTCCAATATAAGCGCAGAAAAACTGATTTGCATGTCACCGGAAAAATAATTGTGCATACAATATATTGAGTGGTTTAAATCTTTGTTAAACTATATATGGTATGTAAATGTCAGTTGAGACACAAAATGTAATGTAAACACCACAGTTAGGGAATAGTTGAATAGAGATGTCCGAGAATACCTACCACAGCACAATCGCCAACGAGAACATCGCGATTGATTCGGTTACCAAACGTGACGGCACCCTCGCTCCGTTTGATAGCAACAAAATTTACAATGCCATTAAAAAAGCGGGGGAATCCACCGGCGAGTTCGGTGAATCCGAAAGCTGGCTGCTCACCAGTCAGGTTTTGAAAGTCTTAAAGCACAAATTCTCGGAATCCCTGCCGACTATCGAACACATACAAGATATAGTAGAACAGGTTTTAATTTCCGCCAACTATTTTGCCACGGCCAAAGCCTATATTTTATATCGTGACCAGCGCAACCGCGCCCGCACCGACCGCAAGGTTATGGTCGATGTCGAAAGCTCAATTAACGAATATCTGGAAAAACTGGACTGGCGCGTTAACGCTAACGCCAATCAGGGCTATTCCAACGGCGGTTTGATTTTGAACGTTTCCGGCAAGGTTACCGCCAACTACTGGTTAAGCCATGTTTATCCGGCAGAGGTCGGCGAAGCTCATCGCAACGGCGATATCCATATTCACGATTTGGACATGCTGGCTGCTTACTGTGCCGGTTGGTCTTTGAAAAACCTGCTGCATGAAGGCTTCAACGGTGTTCCGGGCAAAACCGAGGCCGGTCCGGCCAAACATCTTTCCGCTGCCGTCGGCCAGATGGTCAACTTTATGGGCACCTTGCAAAATGAATGGGCCGGCGCACAGGCTTTCTCTTCGGTCGATACCTATCTCGCTCCTTACATCCGCGCCGACCACCTGACCTATGAACAGGTTGAACAGTCCATTCAGGAGCTGATTTATAATCTGAACGTTCCTTCCCGCTGGGGTTCCCAGACGCCGTTTACCAACTTTACTTTCGACTGGGTCTGCCCGGAAGATCTGCGTGACAAACATCCGATTATTGCCGGTGTCGAACAGCCGTTCACCTATGGCGACCTGAAGGAAGAAATGCACATGATTAACAAGGCCTATATGACCGTCATGATGAAAGGCGATATCAAAGGCCGTCCGTTCACCTTCCCGATTCCGACCTATAACATGACGCCGGATTTCCCCTGGGAAGACGACAATACCGAACTTCTGTTCGAAATGACTGCCAAATACGGTTTGCCTTACTTCCAGAACTTCATTAATTCTGTTCTGAAACCGGGGCAGATTCGTTCCATGTGCTGCCGCCTGCAGTTAGATCTGCGTGAACTTCTTGCCCGCGGCAACGGCTTGTTCGGTTCTGCCGAACAGACCGGTTCCATCGGTGTTATTACCTTCAACTGTGCCCGTCTGGGTTATGTTTATAAAGGTGACGAAGCCGGCTTGTTTGCCCGTGTTGACGAGCTGATGAACATTGCCCGCACATCGCTGGAAATCAAACGCAAAGTTATTCAGAGACTGATTGACAACGGCCTGTTCCCGTTCACCAAACGCTACCTCGGTACGCTGCGCAATCACTTCTCGACCATTGGCGTCAACGGTATCAATGAAATGATCCGCAACTTCACCAACGACGAGCACAACATCGCCGACCAGTGGGGACAGGATTTTGCCGTTAAATTCCTGGATTACATCCGTGCCAAAATGGTTAAAATTCAGGAAGAAACCGGCCACATGTACAATCTCGAAGCCACCCCGGCCGAGAGTGCGACCTACCGTTTCGCCCGTGAAGACAAAAAACGTTTCAAAGGCATCATTCAGGCCGGAACCGAAGAAAACCCCTATTATACCAACTCTTCGCAGTTGCCGGTCGGTTTCACCGATGACCCGTTTGAAGCTTTGGATCTGCAGTCAACCCTGCAGACCAAATACACCGGCGGCACCGTGCTGCACCTCTATATGGGACAGCGCATTTCCTCCGCCAAAGTCTGCCGTGACATTGTCCGCAAAGTGTTGACCAACTACCGCCTGCCGTATGTCACCATCACTCCGACTTTCTCCGTTTGCCCCAAGCACGGATATATTTCCGGAGAACACAAATTCTGCCCGATTTGCGACGAAGAAAAGAAGGCAGAGAAAAGAGCCGCAGCTTCCAGAACCGAAGTTGCATAGAGTAAAATTTAACCCCCTTGGAGAATAGAATAATGACAACTGTTAATTTTGAAGATATCAAATTAAGCGATGAAGAAAGACAGCCTTGCGAAGTTTGGACCCGCGTTATGGGATATTTCCGCCCGGTTTCCGAATTCAACAAAGGTAAAAAGTCTGAATTTTACTCCCGCACCTGCTTCTCAGAAAGCAAGGCAGTATGCGGCGGCTGCAGCGAAGTGATGAATATTGCGGCTGAATAATTTCCGGCTTGAAATTATGAATGCAAATCTGATTGTCGGCGGTGTTGAAACTTTCAGCACCGTCGATTTTCCTGGGCACATGGCCGCGGTTGTTTTTTTACAGGGGTGCCCCTGGCGCTGCCCCTTTTGTTATAATACCCCGCTGCAGAAAATCGGTGCCGAAACGAATTTCGTCTGGAGCAAGTTTGTTGAATTTTTGGAACGCCGCAAAGGGATTCTTGATGCGGTGGTCTTCAGCGGCGGCGAACCTCTGGTTCAGGACAATCTGGCGCAGGCAATGAGCCAAGTCCGGGATATGGGATATAAAATCGCCCTGCACACCGGCGGCTATCGTCCGGAAAAGTTAGCTGAGGTCTTGCCTTTGGTTGACTGGGTGGGCTTTGATATTAAAACACCTTTTGTTGAAGAGCGTTATCATCAGGGGACCGGCAGCAAAACTCCGCTGAAGAATATTCTCTCCAGTTTGGATCTGCTTCTGGCCGTGGGCAAGCCTTTTGAGTGCCGCACGACCTGCGATCCTCGGCTGCTGGATATTGAAGATATTTATGCCATTGCCCGGGATTTGAAAGCTAAAGGCGTTAAGGAATATCACTTGCAGAAATACCGTCCGATTCCGTCGGATAAAGTGAGTACGGAAGCCGATTGCGATAAATTTTTCCGAGACAACGCCCTTCATGATTTTCTTAAATCTTCCTTTGAAGTTTTTGACCTCCGTTCCTGAACGGAGGTTTTTGTTTTGAGTTGACAAAAGGCGGTTTTGTTCCCATACTGAAAAATATTTTTAATTATTAATCACTTAATACGACATTATTATGGCAAATATCGGATTTTACGCCGGATCTTTCTCTCCGGTGACCCGCGGACACTTGGGAATTGTCTGTGAGGCATTGAACGACTATCAAAAAGTCATTGTCGGCGTCGGCATCAATGACAGTAAACAGCAGCTTTATTCTCTTGACGAACGCTGTGAGATGATAAATGCCGCCCTGGATGATCTGCTCTTTGAATATGAATACCGAGATTTGGTCGGATACCGCTTTTCGCGTTCGGAAGAAAAAGCTGTCTGCCGGCTGAGGGAAAATCGCGGCTGCGTTGAAATTGTCGGCTATCGGGATTTGACCGTTGACTGCGCTTTGCGCTCGGGAGCCACGGCATTGATTCGCGGAGAGCGGATTGTCGGTGACCATGACGGCGAAATGCAGGCCTCAATTCTTAACAAACAGATTTTGGAAGTCCGCAAAGCACGGCTGAGTATGGCTACCATTCCGGTGCCCAAAGAAGATATGACATATGTTTCTTCTTCAAACGTTCGCGGTTTGTGCCGCCTCGGCGAATATATTGCGGCTCAGCGTTATGTTATGCCGGGCGTTCATGCCCTGTTGATGAGACATTGCCTGTCCGAACGCTTTGTTGCTTTAATGCAGGCAAATGCACTTTCGGCAGCCGCTGCCGCGGAAGCATATGACGAATTGGTACGGGCATATTCCTGCGGCCGCCGGCATCATACGCTGTCGCATGTCGCTTATATGCTGAATTACTGGCAGATTATGGAAAACCTCGGACAGCTGAAAGTTCAAAATCCGGCGGCAATGGAATTGGCGTTGTTTTATCACGATGCCGTCAATACCGGAGACGATACCGATGAGGCAGCGTCCTGCCGCATGATGCGTCGTCACGTTTTCGACCGGGAACTGTCTGAAAATGCGGCAAATCTGATTGGTGCTACGGCGCACCGTCAGTATCAAAACGACATGACCCCGGATATGAACATAATCAGTGATTTGGACCTGGCTATTCTTGGTGATACTTTCAATTACGGAATTTATGCCGCCAACATTCGCCATGAATATCTCCGGTTTGATGAAAAAACTTATCGAAACGGGCGAATTGAGTTTTTGCACGGTTTATTGAAACGAAAGCCTTTATATAAAACGGCGGCTTTTCGGGAAATGTTTGAACGGGATGCCCGTACGAATCTTCGCGCCGAACTGGCCTATTGGCAGTCCCGCTGACGATGTTTTAAACCTTAAACAGGCCTGCGCCGGCAGGCCTGTTTTTTGTTGTCGCGTTGTCACTGATGCGCTTTGCCGCGGACGGATTTTTGATGTTCCTTGGCTTTCTTTTCCAGCCATTTATAAACGTTCAGCGTATATTTGTCGGCATCAACGCTGACATCTTCCGGTTCCCAGCGCACGCAAAGAATGTTTTCTTTGCCCCAGGCCTCGGGAACATCGCCGCTGACGGCATAAATTTTCATATCGGACTTGGCATCAACCTGCAAATGCGGTTCGTCCACCGAATAAATTTTCATTTTGCGGACGTTCCCCATAATCCGATAAAGCTCAGTCTCCGGAAAAACGGATAGCAGCTTCAAACTCTTGACCCGCAGCCGCGAACGATCGTCGGACGGAGATCTCAGCGGGCGGATACCGTGCAGACGTCCGATAATTTTGGCTCCGGCGGCAATGCCCAAAACCGGAATGCCGCGCTTTTCTGCCTCGCGCACCATATTGACATATGTCAGTGAGCATAAAACCGGTTTTTTCGGCAGGGAAGGGGCTGCAAACGTGTTTAACGGATCATCCAGACGCCCTGGGAGAATGAGGCCGTCAACGTCATTCAGCGCATCCGGCCCGTCGCAATGAGTCAGAATTTTTAAATCAACGCCGGTCTGAGCCAAAGCCCGGACATAGTTTTCCAGCATCAGATAAAAGCCGTTCTCCCGTCCCATCAGAAAGGCAATTAAGGGGCGGGCATTTGGGGAAGAGGCTGAGGGGTTAAGTTTTTCCCAGTCATCCGGTGCAATCATGATTTTCGGCTGCTTTCCGGCAGCAGTAATTTTTTCGATTTCATCTTCGGAAATGCCGAAAGCGTGACGTTCAGACATAAAGGATAAATAAACGGCGTCGGTCATGGGTTTTCTCCCGCTGCAGGGTTGAGAATTCTCTTACGCCGCCAGTATAGGGGATAAACGAAATAAAATCAAGCAATTCCGGTCAAACAAAATCCCCGGAATAACCCGGGGATTTTGTTTGACGTTCAGGCTTTGCGAAAAGCTTTTCCGTTTGCCGGCTTATGTCCGCCCGGCTTTTTACCAAACCCGGAAACAGGCCGACGTCCGGCACTGAAATTGCGTTTGCCCTGGCCGTCGCCGCGAAAGTCGCGCCGGTTTCCGCCGTCACGGTTAAACGGCTTGCTGTTCTCGTCGCGAACCCGGCGGTCGTCTCCTTCCGGTTTATAAGTCTTGCGAAAAGCGTCGTCTTTTTTCAGCGGGCGTCTGCCGAAAGGAGACCGACGCACCGGGAAACGTTTGCCGGTGTCTTTTTCATCGGAGGCCTTCTTTGGTTTCTTGACCTCAACTTCAACTTTTTCCATTTTCTGCATCTGTTTTAATTTGGCCTTATTGACCGAAAAGCCGAAACTTCCGAGATTGCGTCCCAGCGTATAATAGTTGCCGTGGGCATAAGCCAGAATGCCTGCTTTCTCCAAATCAAGCGCCCCTTTTGCGTTGATGTATTTATCATCGACGCTGACCCCGACCACTTCGGCCAGAAACATATCATGAACTCCGTAATTGGTCACGCTTTTGACTTTACATGCAATCGAAACCGGGCATTCTTCAATCTGCGGCGCGCTGACGTTGGCGCAGGGAGCTGCCGTCAGATTCATTTCTTTAAATTTGTCAATGTCACGTCCTGATTTTACGCCGCAGAAATCAACGGCGGTCACCATATTCCAGGTCGGCAGGTTAATCACAAATTCGCCGCTTTCTTTGATGATGTCATGCGAATAACGCTGCGGGCGGATGGAGACATAAGTCATCACCGGATCGCTGCTGATAATGCCGGTCCAGGCCACGGTCATTACATTCGGCTTGTCAACGGTTCCGCACGAAACCATCACCGGCGGCAAAGGCGATAACATTGTCCCCGGTTTCCAATTAATTTTTGTCATTTTATATTTACCTTTTTGCTGAAATTGTTATAGTGGTGCGTACAGTAGCTTAAATAATGCTAATGTGCAAGCGAATAACTGAATAAAATATGGGGAGCCTGCCGCCCAAATGCAACTGTCTGACTTACTGCCCGCCGTCGGCGAACTGATACCTTACGATTATGAAACCATCCGCACTCCGGAATATGAAACTCTGCTGGCCGGCCTGCTGGCGGGAGCTGTATCGCAGACTGCACCGCATTTTGTGCAGATAGGGGGCATTCCCGGTGCCGGCAAAACGACATTCTGCAAAAATTCACATTGGGACGAACGGCTTTTTATCAGTTTTGACAAGATTATGGAAAGCCTGCCCGCTTATCGGCAGGACATTTACCGGTTGGGCGCGGTGCGGGCATTCAATCGTTGGGAAATGCCGGCTCGGATTATCGGTTATGAAGCGCTGCGCCGCGCGGTTGAAAAAAAGGCCGATATCTGGCTGGAACACAGCGGCGTAAACAATCCGCATATCGAACTGATTAAAAATCTGAAGAAAAAAGGCTACGCAACCGAAATGTACTTTATCCTCTGCAATCTCGATATTGCCTGCCGCCGTGCCGAACTGCGGGAAAAAATCACCCGGCGCCATACCTCCCGGGAAATGATTGTCAAACGCAACGAATTGGTCAAAACCTATCTGGAACAATATAAAACACTGGTTGATAATCTCTATATCTACGATACTTCCGACAACAAATTCACCTTGCAAAGCAATTATCAAAAGGGCATTCAAATTCGTTAAATGCCAAAACCATGGTGCGTTTGCCATCTTAACGGAAAGGAAAACTGCAAAAAACAAAAAAGCTCTTTAAAATCTGGTGCATATTGCTGTGGTGTTGGACTAAGTTTTATGAGGATTTTAAAAATTTAGCTGGAAATATCCGAGCTTGTTTGTGAGTATCTAATTAAAATCATACATAACAGAGCCAATATATATAATTTCACCCAGTAACAAAATAATCATTAATGTCAAATATTTGATTTTTTCAAATTTCTTTATTTTTTCAGGAAATTTATTTGCGAAAATAAGAACTGCAAAAATTACATATACAACTATAAATATCCGATAACACAAAAAATATTGAAGATTACGTCAAAATAGTATTCGCTGGTAAGTACATCATTAACGATTAAAACAAATTTCCCCCAGAACATTAAACAAATGAGTAAGAAAAAAAGGACGCCCAAAACAATAAAGATTTAACTTTAGATTTCATGTGAGAATACCCTTGGCATATAAGTATACAGAGATATTTTCACAAATTTATAAAATCGTCAATTAAGGAAGTTTTCTTTCAGGCAAATTGATACATTTACCTTTATTTTCCAAGTTATAGTGCAAAAATTACCATTTCCAAAACCACAAAAATCGGACTGGCTCAAAGGCTTGGTTTTATATAACAAAAATCGCCCTCAAAGGGGCGAAATATATGGTGCGCTAGGCCGGAAACTGACCGATTTTGGTAAGCTATTGATTTTCCATAAAAATTAAAAATGACTTTCGCTAAATGCTTTACAGTTTGCTATACACATTCACTTATTTGTCATTTTAAACTGAAAAACACCAAAAGTACGCGATTTTTTTGCTAAAAATCGGTAAAAAATGCAGAATATTTAATTAATATTAAGTATATTAAATTATAGAATCAATTTTGTACTGGAATTTCATCTTTTTATTTATTATAAAGAATTAAAAGGAGTTGTTATGCAATCGGCGGTAGTTGACCTGTTTTGTGGCGTTGGCGGTCTGACTTGTGGTTTGAAAAAGTCGGGACTTAATGTCGTGGCAGGTCTTGATAATGATTCAACTTGTGAATTTGCATATACAGAAAACAATAATACAAAATTTATTTGTGCCGATGTTTCAGAGTATCCATCGGAAAAAATTGATAATCTTTTTAATAATGCCAAAATTAAAATTTTGGTAGGATGTGCTCCTTGTCAAACTTTTTCTAAACAAACAAATAAATATAAAGATCGTATATATGATAAAAAATGGACTTTATTAAATTCATTTGCAAAGCATATACAAAGTGTTAAGCCAGATATAGTATCTATGGAAAATGTTCCTGAGTTAATAAAATTTGATATATTTCAAGAATTTAAATCGTGTTTGGATAAATTGGGGTATGAAGTAGATTACCAGATTGTTGATTGCAGTAAATATGGTCTTCCTCAAAAAAGGAGGCGTTTAGTTCTGTTGGCATCAAAACTTGGAGTTATTCATCTTTTACCACCAAATTGTTTAGGTGAAAAAAGAACTGTTCGGGATGTAATAGGAAAGCTTCCTAAATTGGATAATGGCGGGATAGATAAACAAGATCCACTCCATCGATGTGCAGGATTAACAGATATAAATTTAAAGAGAATTAGGCAGTCAAAACCCGGTGGGACATGGAGAGATTGGGATAACTCTTTGATATTAAAATGCCATCAAAAGGAAAGTGGAAAATCGTATAGTAGTGTATATGGGCGGATGAAATGGGATGAACCATCACCAACAATGACAACACAATTTTATTCATTGGGTACCGGACGGTTTGGACATCCTGAGCAGGATAGAGCTTTGTCTTTAAGAGAAGGTGCTTTGTTACAAACATTTCCAGAAGATTATAAATTTTTTCAAAATGTTGAAAATATGTCAATAGGCACAATAAGTCGTCATATAGGTAATGCCGTGCCTGTAGATTTAGGAAAAATAATTGGACTATCTATTAAGCAACATTTAAAGGATTATGGATATGAGCAAGAGCAATGAGTTTTCTTTTAATATATCCTTAAGTGTTCTTAATCATTTAGGACGGAATTTATATCGAAATTTTGCTACAGTTTTAGGCGAAGCTATATCTAATTCGTGGGATGCAGATGCTCAAAATGTATTCATTACAATAGATAAAGATAAAAATTATTTTTCAATACAAGATGATGGCATTGGTATGACTGCTGAGGATTTTCAAGGTAAATTTTTGAAGGTCGGCTATTCTAAAAGAAAAAATGGGTGTTGCAAATCACAACTAAAACGTCCGTTTATTGGTAGAAAAGGTATAGGTAAGCTTGCTCTTTTGTCGTGTGCCGACCGAATACATGTAGTTTCTAAGACCTTACAAACAAATGCTATTGGAGGCATTATAGATAATGCACAGTTAGATGCCGCAATTAGTGAGGATAATGATCAATATAGCTTATCTGAAATTCCAGCAATGGAAATGCTAACCGTTTCATTTGAGAAAAAACAAGGAACGTATATATATTTTGAAAATATGAAACAGGGAATTACGCATAATATAGAATACTTGAGAAAAATTATAGCCTTATATTTTCGTTTTTCAATATTAGACAGTAATTTTAACATATATGTAAATGGAAAAATTATTTCAAATGAGGATCTTAGCGATCTTATTAGTAAAACGCAATTTGTATGGGATATAAACTCAACCCCGAAAGATACTTATTTGGAAAAAGTGAAAGAGATTGCGAAATCTAAAGATAAAGGGCAAGTTTCTGAATTATCATTTAAAATGGATAATGGCGATGAAATTAATGGTTTTGTAATTTCTGTTGAAAAACCCGCGGATCTGAAAATAAAAGACACTGATGATACTGTTACAGTAGATTTGTTTGTAAATGGTCGGTTAAGAGAAAAAGATATATTGAAGCATATAAGGACCAGACGTGTTCCCGAAAGTTATTTATATGGACAAATTAACTACAATGCCTTGGATGAAGGAGAAGATAGATTTACAAGTAGTCGAGAGAGCATAAAGGCAGAAGATCCTAAGTTTCAAGAATTTTTGAAAAAATTTAAGTCTCTATTACATGTCATTATGAATCAATGGGATGAATTTCGCGTAGAAAAAAGGGAAGACGGAGATCCTGATAATACGTCAAAAATAACTAAAAAAGAGAGACGAGCTCGTGAATTATATAATGAAACATCAAAAGAGTATAAAGATAAAACCTCGTCAATTAAAGATGAAGTTTCATCTTGGTTAGATGATTTAGAAAAAGAAGCTCAATTTAATTTTCCATCTTATTCGGAGTGTTTTATTTCAGAAAATCTGATTCGAAAATTTATTGATTATAAGAAGAAACCTTTAACTAAAGAAGCTCTTGCAAGTATTAACGAATATAGAAAAAGAGAAAAAAATAATAAAGATAAGGCAGGATTAAGTATTACTATTAGGAAAAAAGATGATGATAAAAATTATCTAGATATGGATAATTTAGCTAATATGGTAGATAAAGGCAGTGAATTATACCAACTATCTCATAAGGCTAAGATATATAAACCTACTAGAGATGCTGTTATGCATACCGCTTTAATATCAGATGAAGCTAAAAGAGTATTAACTACAGTTTTAGATGAAATCAAGGCTCGTATACGTAATATATTATTGAAGTAAGCTTATATCTTAGCATATATTTATGGTTGTTGTCTAAGAAATCAAAACGAATACAACCTCAATACATCCAGAAAAAACAATTTTCATTAAAATATTAATACATTTGATGTTTTGTTTTACAAAAGAGAAGGGATGTATAATATTACAAAAACATTTACTTTAAAATTTTAATACGATAGCTTAAGTATTGAAAAGGATGAATCAATGATACCGATAAATGTATTTTTTAATGAAGATTGTATAAAAGGTATGCAAAAGATGCCAGACAATAGTGTCGATTTAATTTTAGCAGACCCTCCGTATAATTTGTCAAAAGGAAATTCTATCAGCTGTAGTGAAGAAATAAAAGCTATTGGAATGGGAGGTAAATGGAAAAAGGTTATGGAAAATTGGGATAATATGACATTATCCGATTATTTTTCTTTTTCTTTGAATTGGTTATCTGAAGCACAAAGAATATTAAAACCGACAGGATCTATGTGGATTTTTGGAACCTATCACAATATTGGTGTGGTAAACTTTATCTGTCAATGTTTAGGCATAGAAATAATTAATGAAGTAATTTGGTATAAACGTAATGCATTTCCAAATCTAGCTGGTCGAAGATTAACAGCTAGTCATGAAACTATTTTATGGTGCAATAAAGGTAAGGGGCAAAGACAGTATTACTTTGATTATGAATACGCTAAAAGTTCATATTTTAAAAATGATACATTAAAATTTCCAAATAAACAAATGAGAACTGTTTGGGACATACCTAACAACAAAGAACCTAGAGAACTTCAATTTGGAAAACATCCAACTCAGAAGCCGTTAGCACTTCTGAAACGTATTATTCGTTTATCATCAAAGGAAGATGATCTCTGTTTTGTACCTTTTGGCGGAGTCGGAAGTGAATGTTTAGCAGCAAAAGAAACAAATAGAAATTTTATTGGCTTTGAATTAGAAAAGTCATTTTGCGATATTGCAAAAGAACGTCTAGAACATGCTATCATTGATAACTATACATTACAGACAATTTTAGATTTTTCAGAAAAGAACATAGCATGATAAACAGTTTTCAACCCGTAATAAAATGGAGTGGTAGCAAGCGTTCTCAAGTAAAAGATATTTTGAAGTGTGTTCCTCTCTTTAACACATATTATGAACCATTTTTAGGGGGCGGATCGGTTATGTATTCAGTAAATCCCGATAGTGGTATTTGTGGAGATATCTGCAAACCTCTTATAGATTTGTGGTTATTAATTAGAAATAATCCTAAATATCTGATTGATTATTATACTAGCAGGTGGAATAAATTACAGAAGGACGGCGTTGAGGTTTTTCTGGAAACAAGAAAATGTTTCAATTTATATTATCGACCTGAAGATTTATTCTTTTTATCAAGAACGTGTGTTAATGGATTGATTCGTTTTAATCAGAAGGGAGAATTCAATAATTCTATGCATTACACAAGAAAAGGGATAAATCCTAGTAGGATTGAAAAGATTATTTATGATTGGTCAGAAAGAATCCAAAAAATAAATTTTGTTACGGGTGATTATAAAGAAACAACGCAGACAGCTCAAAAAAATGACTTTTTGTATTTAGATCCACCTTATTTTCACACGAAAGGAAGATATTATTCAAATAAAACAATTAATTTTGAAGAGTTTTTTCTTTTTTTAGATGACCTAAATAGAAGAGAAATTAAATTTGCATTATCATTTGATGGTAAACGAGGTGATGAAAATTATATAATAGACTTACCTCAAGAGCTTTATAAAAAGCGTATTTTAATCAAATCTGGGCTATCATCTTTTAAAAAAGTTATGGAGAAGCAAAATACGGATGTCTTTGAAACTCTTTATCTAAATTTTGAAGTTTAATCTTTTATTCTGACTATATAATTTGGAACGTTTTGAGATATTAATTGTTTAAGAATTGGTGAAATTTCTTTTCCTAAAGAACTTCTTGCTATTATATCTAGCTCCCAAAATGATATTGGTGTGTTGATTGAGAATTCAAACAATATATCGCAATTACTAATGTCTCTAGTTTGTTCTTTGCTATTTTTCTTATTTATATAAGCACCAACAGAAATAATATTAAAATCAGAATAATATACTTCTGTATCACATATTTTCCATTTATCATCACATAATACTACGCTTGGAGTAAAGCCCATTAAGTATTCAATATAATTTTTTAAGCCATTACCTACATCATATTCTAAGTCAGATTTATTTTCTTTTGATTCAATTGAAAGCAAAAGAGGTTTTTCTCCAATAAATAGTTCCAAAATATGATCGGGTCTTTTTCCTGTTTCACTTACTCTTGGGAGAGATAGCCATTTATAAAGAGTGCCTTGATATATAACAGATATTCCACTCCAATCACCTCCTGGAGGATTGCATAATCCTTCAAAACAAATATCTTTCATAAAATATTTAAATATTGAATGTATTAGAGTATCGACATCATCTTCATGATAGCTATTTGGATATATGTTTATTGCTGGAATTACGAAAGAGCCAGTCGTCTGTTTTTCAAGAAAATGTTTTTTTATCTCACAATTATCAAAAAATTGTTCAGCTATTTTGCTATCGTCTCCTAAAATTACAGAATCAATTAACAAATAATTTGTTAAAGAAAGTAAAGATTTCCATAACCCATTAATGTTAGACAAATTTATAGGATCATTATTCAAAAGCTTATAGTGTTTAGAAATAATTGGACCATATAAAAACGTAAAAATATCAACATTTTCGTTCGTAAGCATAGTTATTAATGGTAAAATACCTCTATCTGGTCTATTATCATCACCCCGTGGTTTAAATCCTTTTATCATACATATCATTAAATCTTTTTTATCATTAATTAACGTTTTAGCAATACTTTTATCCAATCTATATGTTTCAATGATTTGGTCTGCAAATATATTTCTCCTATTTGCTGGAATAATACCAAAAGGTAAATCTTCTGATATTATTCCAATACTTAATTCTCTTACGATTTCCGAAAATCTAGACACTTTTCCATGTGTTGATTTTTCAGCAATTATTTTTTTAAATTTGAGGTTGTTAACTTTTTTTGAATATTCTTCTATTGGTATAGAATTGTTATATATATTAAACCAATCTTTTGAATTTAATTGTGTGGAAGACATTTTTTGAGATAAAAATGTAACCATTTTCATATTTTTGTTCAACAAAACGTTCTCAATTGTTTTAGAGTCAAGACCAATCATCTTATTTAACATAAAATTACCGATATCATTTTCTGAGAAAATTGAAGTATCAAAATTTTTTAAGGCTGGATCTTGATTGGGCTGAAATTCTTCAGATTTTATGTATGCCTGCACAGTAAAAAAGTTATGATTTTTTGAAAAATTTATAAAGCTGTATGGCACAGCTGGATTAGGAAAACGTAAATTTTTTCTTACTCTTGTTTCAGTATCTAGTTCATATTTTACAAAATCAACTATATATAAGTATGGACAGCTTGTTCTTCCTACAGAATATGCTCTACCACTTCTTTGCCAAGCCTGATTTCCAGCTTGTAATGCACTACAAAATTCAATTGCATAAAGTATTTTTTCTTGTCCCTGATTTACTTTAGTTACAATAGCATCTGGGGTTTCATTCAAAAAACCTCCACAGGCTCGTAATGCATCAAAAATATCCGAAGACCATCTTTTTCTGTTGTTTTTACAAAAACCAGGAAAAAGTTCAATGTTCCATTCGTATTTATTGGATAAGTAAGAAAAGGTAACTTCAATTTGAGGACATGATGGGGATACAAAAGAACGCGAACATTTTATAACACAGACATTTTGTAAAATAAAATCTACAATTCGTTCACATTCAACAATATTATCACCATGTATACGGTATGTTTCCATTTTTTAATAACACCAAAAGTCTAATTATAGCCTTATTTTAGCAAAACTTTATAAAGAAACAAGGTCGTTTGTTATTTTTTTCATAAAAAAGCAATCCCATCCAAATCGTAGCAAAATGTCGTTGGCAACTAGTGTTTTAGGGGCTCCCGAATTAGAAAATACACCGCATGATGTAAATAGTTAATGAGCAAAACGACTATTTATGAAAGGAAAAAGTTATGTGGTATGTAAAATTAAATAACACAATTCTCCCAACTCCGTATCAATATTTCAGCGATTGTCTGGCTGAGTGTCAAAGATTGCACCGAACAATGATTGCCGTTTGTACTGAACCGGTTTTAATTAAGTAAGGAGATAGTGTTATGTTGAAGAATTTTGAAAACTGGCTTTTGCAAAACAATTATAAACCAACCACCGCAGCAGATTATATGGGCAGAATTGAAAGACTTTGCAGAAACGAACAGTTTACGCTTGCCCATCTGGTTGAAAATATCGCTTCTATCCTGCCTCAATATGAAATAACCGGTGAAAAATCAAGCTATGGTAAAAGAAGTCATACATCAGTCAGACAGGCTTTGAGACGTTTCAAAATGTTTCTTGCTTCTGAAAAATTGGCTTAAGAGGTGTGTTATGACAGATATTAAAACCTTAAATGACAATCTTCGTAAACATCTTACTGGTGGAAGAGTAATGCTAACTGCTGGTATAAATGCTAAATCACAAGATGATATTGCAAAAATCTTATCAGAAGTCAGACAGTTTAATCATTTTACCGAAGCTAACGATCCTTATAATGAACACGATTTTGGCAGTTTTGATTATAAAGGTGAAAAAATCTTCTGGAAAATCGATTACTATGACAAGAGTTATCAATACTTATCAGAGGATCCTGCCAATCCAAATTTAACAAATCGTGTTATGACCGTTATGCTGGCAAGCGAGTATTAAACAACTTTTATTAACTGTTCCATAGATAAAGTTTATAATTTAGCCCGGTTTGATTGATTTCAGGTCGGGCTTATGTTTTACTTATTTTATCTAATTCGCTTGTTTCTGGGCTGTTTATGGAGAAATGGGAGGTATCTTTGGTAAAAAAGTTAGTTAGTTTCAAATTTATTCGGTAAAAAACTCATTATTAGGTAATATCAGGTAAAAATATATTTACATTAAAAAAAATATCAGGTAATATTAGGTAATAGTTTCTCTTTAATCGGTAATGCGGAGTGCCTATGCCCAATATAAAAGATATTAAAATAACACCGGAAATGCTGACTAAAATTGCTGAAATCGACCACTTTAACGGGATTTGGCAAGGAGGTTTCAGCAGTATCGGTCGGGAACAGCTTAAAGTTATGAAACGTATCGCAACGATTGAGTCTGTCGGTTCGTCTAATCGTATTGAAGGCAATAAGATGAGCGATAACGAGATTGAAGAGTTGTTTAGCGCGATAAATAAAAAATCTTTCAAATCCCGTGACGAAGAGGAAGTAGCCGGATATGCCGATTTAATCAATACGATTTTTGATAATTATCAGGATATTCCGCTCTCTGAAAACTACATCAAACAACTTCACCAGATTTTGCTGCGTTACTCTTCCAAAGATGAACGCCATCGCGGAGATTACAAAAAAGATAGTAATCGTGTTGCGGCTTTTGATGCAGACGGTCACGAAATCGGCTCTATTTTTGAAACAGCAACACCTTTTGATACGCCCAGATTGATGAGAGAACTGGTTGAATGGGCCAATGATAACTTTAAAGACGGTTATTTTCATCCGATTATTGTAATTGGTATATTTATTGTTCACTTTTTGGCTATCCATCCTTTTACCGATGGAAACGGAAGAATGTCCAGAGCCTTAACAGCGTTGCTTATGTTAAAATATGGGTACAGTTATATGCCGTATGCGTCTATGGAATCAATTGTTGAAGTCAGCAAAGAAGGTTACTATCGTGCTTTAAGAGGAACGCAAAAATCTATCTGGTCAGAAAAAGTTAATTACGAACCATGGCTGACATTTTTTATCACGTCTTTGCAAAAACAAAAAAGGTTGTTGGAAGAAAAAATCAGTCATGTTCAGGCACAAGAAAGTGAAAAACTGTCTGGAACAGCTAAAAATATTTTGGAATTATTTGCCAAACAACCGGAATGGACGGTTACTAAAATTACGGATGAATTGGGCAAGAATATGGAAACCGTAAAAAAATCCGTGCAGTCGTTAATAAAAAAAGGATATTTAATTAAACACGGCACAACCAAAGCAGTTTTTTATACCTTGAAAAAGCCGTTATAAACCAAAAAGACATTCAGAAAATATGATCCTGTCGCTGTCAAATTTGCCATTCCAATAAATTTTAATTTCTTTGGTGCAATACTTTTCTACTTTATCTAAATGCTTTTCTATCAAATCAAGTTCTAAACAATAACCAGGTAATCCCAACTTTATATTTGTTTTTAAAATGGCATTTTGTAATTCTTGTTCTGTAAATTTGCCTTGGTTTAATAAAATATGATAATGCCAGTCGTCAGATGTCCCGTTTTCTGAAAATACAATAAAAGGCAAATGATGTTTGTTCCAATGTTTACCCAATAAACTTTTTTCAAAAATTTTCATAATCATACGCAAATGACTTCTGGAATTATCAGCATTATTTGATTTCCAATTTTCAGGAAGCTGTATCGTAAAAAGGTGTGTCGGCTTATATTCTTTACCTATCCACTCGTTTAATATTTTTCTTACATTATCTGCTTTTAAACGACTTTTATAACAAAATAACGATTTTACAAAAGAATCCATTTTTTGACTGTCGGTGTTGAAATATTTATTTAGTATAGGATTGCTTAGGTCAGGGCTAAATCGTTTATCACGGAATGATTTAGGCTGATTCATGTGTGTGTTTTGAAGCTGTTTTGGCATTTTTCAATCATTTGGGGATAGAATAGGATTTTAACTATTTGAATCGTAAAGTTTATCTTATCTGCGATACAATAAATCGGCTTATAAGATAAAGTAATGAATAAGTTAGAATGGGACGCAAACGTATTATTCTATTGCTTATCGTTATTTTTGAATCGTTGATAGTTTGGGATATATGTTCATAGTAAAGTTTTATTGTTTTCATAAAATTCTCTCTTTAACTTTGAAGTTAGAAGTTAATATTGTTGTTTATAAGTTTATTGTTTAACAATGTTTAGTTGTATTTGTTTTTATAAAGATTTAAGTATAATAATAACAAAGGACCCGTTTTTCGTTTCCTCGTATCCCTGACTATATAAAATAGTAAAAATGACGGCATTTAACGCTTTCGGCACTCGTCTTTTCAGGTTTCCAGATACAATATAATAGAATTGCGTTTTTTCATAAAAACTTGTGCGAGAATTTTTAAAATGCGTTTTTTCTTAAAATTCCAAGCGTAGTGAAAAAAGTTATTTATATTTTTGTCTCGCGCGTAAAGGCCTTTGTAAAATTGTTCATTAAAAAATTTTTTACTCTGGGTCGGGGATATGTGCGGCAGGGAGGAGGCCGGAAGATAGTTGCTCCAGGTAGGATACACAGCTCAGGGTCCTGTACGGTTATATTATAAGAACTCGTGCATCTTAACCAAACCGGTCGGAATGACATTAAAAGAAAAAACTTCGGAAAACATGAAATAAAGTTTATTTGGCTGATAATACCACAAGAAAATGCTGTTCTACATTATATCAGCCGATAAAAAAGCGCCGGTACTGTGGTAATACCGACGCCAAAATCAAGGATTTTGCGTTATCTCGGAAGGTTCTTCAGAATTTCCAAGACATGAAGTGGTGCAAAGCATTCGCCGATAACATCACGAATTAGTTTGTCGCTAGCCCAATCAGGAATCGGGTAGTCATCAGGAAGCCCCGTCACTCTGAGCAATTCAAGGATGGTTAAACATCTGGCATCGCTGTATGTTCCGTTAGGTAGCAGCCGTCCAGGGTGGACATTTCTGAACCCTGAAACGCCTTTGGAATCCTGCAAAACAGTATTGCAAGGGGCATCCCATAGTTTCCTTTGAAAGCTGCAATGAAACTTGGCTTTGCTGGGCGAACCATCAACGTTTACCGGTTTCCATATCAGATTGTCGTGGGCAGAGCATCCTGTAGGCGTGTGTTTCATGACTTCAATCTGAGCCGGAGCCCAATATGGAGCATAATGCCATTTTATTCCGCTGTCCATTCCGGCTTCAAGAGATGGCAAGTTACCAATAGCAACACGTAGGGTGATTTTTTCATCGTGAGGTTCGGATAACAGCCACGGTGCTTTTTTATGAGCCAAGATGATGGCTCGTTTGCGGTCTTGTGGTGTAAAGAAGCCAGCCGCACTTTGCACACCGTAATTCACATAATAGCCCCAGCTTTTAAGTGTTTTAACAATGTGCTCACCAACAATTCGCCCATCATCCAGTTTGACAGTCAACATTTGAGGGACGTTTTCGATTAAAACCCATTCGGCGTCAACAGCTTTAATAAAATTAAGCATTGGTTCAAACAGATGACCTCGTTTGTCTGACGGGTTACGATGCGAGTTACTTAATGTATAACTCTGACAAGCGGGGCTGGCCTGAACACCGGTACACCCTTTTTCTTTATGGAGCCTGACAAGTTTATCAAAAATCGCCTTATCCCAGATGTCGCCACAGACAATTTCGCAATCAGGATATATTTCTTTTGCCCAGTCTGCTCGTTTCTGGATAATTTCGTTGCCAACAGCTCCGATTAACCCTAAGCAATTACGCAAATAATATTCGCCAATCCCGACGTTTTGAAACAACGATGTATAAAAAACAGGTTTTAAGTTTGAAAATTTAGTCCATTGTTGCCAATAGTCTTTAGGCAGCCACGGAGTATTGTAATGTACAGGCTTCGACAATGAGCCTAGACCTGTAAGATTTTTTGATTTCTTCAAGGTAATTACCTCTATAATTAAATGTTGAGTGTTTTTCCACTCGGGCAAAAAAACTTGCTTATATATTCGAACTAAAAAAAATCAGGCATTTTTGAAAAAAATTTTGAATAAAACGATAACTGATTGAAATTCCATGAAACTTTTTTGCATTTTTGTGAGAGGTATTTTTAGGATATTTGTAAATATCCGCTCCTTTTAGTTGAAAAACTGTAAGACAAGCGATAAAAAGTAATTATTTTGAAAATCAGAGTAGGAAAAACGGACCTTATGATTCAGCTCTTTATATTCGGCACAAAAAAAGAGACAAGAAATTAAATCGTTGTCTCTGCTTGATTGAGGCTGTTAATTAAAAAATTATGCCTTAATGATTTTTTTCCATTTTTCAAAGTGCGGTTGAAGGAAGTCGTAACTGAATTTTTTCATCTCATCGTTGATTTGCGTTAATGTATGGTTGGAATAAGACTGTTCCATTGTTGTTTTGCCTTCCCAACCGATTATGTCATTGATATAAGTCGCACCGACACCGGCATCTTGTAAAGCGATACTAAGATTTTTCCTGAAAGAATGGAAATCATAACCGTCGTTGTTTCCTTTTTTAACTTTAATATCCATAAAAAACGGAGACAATTCACGCGTAAAAAACTTGTTGTTGTATTCTCCGCTTTTAGTCTGGCACTTCTTTATAATAAAATCAGTATCTTCTGCTTTTGATTTTGCTTTTTGTTTATTAACATAGTCAACAAATCCAAGGTCAAGCAACTGTTGATGAATAGGCACCAAGCGTTCGGAAGCATCATTTTTAAGCTGCTTAATTTTGTGATCTGACCGAAACTGGATACAAGCAATTCCGTCTTTAACCAAAATGTCTTTATATTGAAGCGTAATTGCAGCATTTATTCTGGCGCCGGTAAACAAAGCAATCATACAAGCCCAAAATGCGTCCGGATTTTCTTTAAAATAAGTGTGTTTCGGATTGAACATCTCAAGTAATTGTTCTTTTCTGTATGGCAAATGCGGATTTTTATCAATTCTTTTGGTGTTTTCAATCTGCGGAAAATTGTTAAGGACATTTACTTTATATAAGTCAGGATTGATGTTATTACCGCAAGTAGCCAATTCTTTAATATAACGAATTTTCATCTTTTTAACATCGTTTTTGATTGAAGTATCATTGATGATGTTTTTGGATATTGTTTCAATCATTTTGACATTATGGAAGTTTAGATAGTCATCATCAAGCGAAAGTCCGGCATTAGTCAGTAAATTAACAATAGTCTGCTTTTTTCGATTTTGATAAACGGGACTGTTAGTTGCTTGCTTTAATAACAACATAGACTCTAAGACTTTTGCAATGGTGTAGCTTGTGGTTTCTTGTATCGGATTGACTGGTGTAGCTTTGTTAAATTCGGCCATCATTGTATTCAACGGACCGATAAATTCTTTAATAGTGCTCTCTAGGCTTTCAATCTTTTTAATTAAGGCTTGTTTTTCTTCCGTCAGATTTTTAATATCTTGTGCCATACTGCAATATAAAGAATAAAGTTCCGTAACATTTTTAACATCGTTGCGTTTAGACAGTCTTCTTTTATCAAAAGGCGAAACAATCGTCACAATATCGGAATTGTCGACCTTTTCAAAGATTAAGTTACTGAATAATCTTTGTAATCTGACAAATTGTTCTTCCAACGCAACCATTTGCTTTATTCTTTCCTTGGCTTCATAGTAATCCTGAGTATGAAGAGAGATAATTTTGTATCTTCTCTTGTTATTAACTCTTGGCAATTCAACTCTATAATAGAAAATTTTGTTTCGCAACTGGATATAAATTTTATTTGCCATACAGTTTGCCATACACTTTTCAAACATTTTGCTCTCCCGTAACTGTTTTTATGAAAGCAAAACTGTAAGCATTTGTTTTTCAATAATTCTCAAAAATAAAGAGCCTTAGCATCATAGCCTTGGCTCTTAAATTAAGTGCTTGATATTCAAGCAAAAAACTTGGTGCGCTAGGCCGGAATCGAACCGGCACGTCCTTGCGGACAACAGATTTTAAGTCTGCAGCGTCTACCTGTTCCGCCACAAGCGCATCATCTGCAAAGTTTATACTAATAATTTTGCATAATTGCAATATCTAATTTCGATTTTTTTCAGCCGCCTTTCTGTTGGGGAAGTCCGATAGATAAAACTTGCCTGTTTGCAAAAAATATGCTTACCTGACTGTTGTAATTGGAAAAATTACATTTAAATATTAATTGCCTGTCGGTATTCGGCGCTGCGGCAGTTGACAGCGTCACGGCACCGCTGCATATCGGCAGGCCCTTTAAAGGACTATAATACATGAAAACCATAGATATCTCATGGCGTAGATACATTCTTCCCAATATCCACAACGAGGGATGGAAGTTTGTAGGCATTTTTGCTGCCGTTACCGCATTGTTGGCAATGATGTGGGAACCCTTAGGCTGGATAGGTATTGCTTTAACAATCTGGTGCTTTTATTTCTTCCGCGACCCCGAACGCGTTACGCCGGAAATCAGCGATGTCGTTGTTTCTCCCGCGGACGGTATTGTGCAGATGATTACCAAGGTCAAGGCTCCGGAAGAACTTGGTCTCGGTGACCAGAAGTTTACCCGCGTCAGCGTGTTTATGAGCGTCTTTAACGTTCACGTCAACCGGGCGCCGGCTGAAGGAAAAATTACCAAAGCCGTATATGTTCCCGGAAAGTTTTTTAACGCCACGCTGGATAAAGCAAGCAAGGATAACGAGCGCCAGCTGCTGGCGATGAAGACTAAAAGCGGCAAAGACATTGCCTTTGTTCAGATTGCCGGATTAGTGGCCCGCCGCATTTTATGTGAAGCGACGGAAGGGCAGGAGTATAAAGCCGGTGAACGCTTTGGGATGATTCGTTTTGGTTCCCGTTTGGATGTTTATCTTCCCGAGGGCGTTGAGCCGCAGGTCTGCCTCGGCCAGACAATGGTTGCCGGTGAAAGCGTTATTGCCCATTTGAAAAGCGATGCCGCACAGGTTAAGGGAGTAGTCAGATAATGGAAAAGACATCTTCTAAAACCCTGCCGTCTAAACCGGGGTTCGGCGGTCGTTTGCCGTTTCGCAAAATCGCTCCGAATATTGTCACCATGCTGGCTTTGTGTGCCGGTGTAACTTCCATTCGCTATTCCGTGCAGGAGGATTGGGTTAAAGCGGTTATCTGCATCTTTCTTGCAGCTCTGTTTGACGGCTTGGACGGCCGTGTTGCCCGGATGCTGAAAGGTTCTACCAAATTCGGTGCCGAGCTGGATTCCCTGTCTGACTTTGTCAGTTTCGGCGTAGCTCCGGCTATTCTGATGTATCAGTGGACATTGTTTGATCTGCCGAAATTCGGCTGGTTTTTCTGCCTGCTGTTTTCTATCGGTATGGCGATGCGTCTGGCCCGTTTTAACACCATGCTTGACGATGAACCTCAGCCGGAATATTGGCATCATTTCTTTGTCGGCGTTCCGGCTCCGGCTGCCGCTGCTTTGGCGATTATGCCGATTATGATTTCATTTGACTTTCCGGAATATGCCGTTTTTCGCTCCAATATGTTTTGCAGCATTTTGATGTGCGTCGTTTCGTTCCTGATGGTCAGTCGGATACCGACAATCTCCACCAAAAAGATGAAAGTTCCGACATATATGTTTATCCCCATGATGTTGATTGTCGCTTTATTCGCCAGTTTTGTCATGAGCCAGCCTTGGCTGACGTTGGGAATTTCAACTTTGTGTTATGCCGCTTCGATTCCAATCGGCGTCTTGTTCTTCCTCAAGGAAAAACACGATTTTGAAAAGAAAAACTAAACGAAAGCCCCTTAAATAAGGGGCTTTTTATTTAGGGAGTTTAGCCAAAAATAAAGGGGTTGCTTATTTTATATTGACATTGTTTTGATGATGTGGTACCTTACAATCAGGCTATGATTCAGTTATATGTGAGGTGTATGATGAAAAAACTCAGCAAAACTCTGTTAATGTCACCGGCGGTCTCCTTAGTTCTGCCGGCGGCTTTCTTTGTCTCGTTTAATTCGGCGTATGCCTCCCTCGTAGATACAAGCCAAAACCAAACCTTTGAATCACGGCCTCAG
>OJMH01000222.1_pt1 | contig 84512 bp, 68 predicted proteins | sample 1597111 | NCBI WGS metagenome assembly OJMH01 (sample SAMEA2452115, study PRJEB22498) | human gut metagenome | reverse complement strand
GCAGGGCTGCGCGCGCCCCGGCTGCAATTGGAGCTTTCAAATAGACGCCTTTTTTTGCCTTTGCAATTATCATTGCCTGCAAAAAACTATCGCCCATTTGCGCCATGCTTTTGAAACTTGCAATTATATGTCCGCTTAAAATAATAATATATTCCATTTCCTTTGGTATTAGAACGATAGGTTGATTGGTGGCTTATATGGATTCGATATTTTATATATATTTATTTGTTTTGTTGCCACTTATGGTTGGCATGATGTTTGTGCCAATGAACGGGGTTTACGGAATACGTTGTCCTTGGAGCATGTATTCCGAAAATACATGGAGAATTGTCCACAAATACGGAGGATATATGGGGGCAATATTGTTTGCAGCTGCATTTCCGGCTATATTTACGGGATTGATAGGGATGCATTACAATATTTTTGTGCTTATAGTTGGATTGTGTGCGGGCTCGCTTGTATTTTCATATTTTGTCTATAAATCGGAAAAACATGGCGCCAATTACAATAGCCGAACGGTTGGTTTATTGGGCGGCAATTTGGCTATGGCTTCTGTTTCCATTGTGCTTTCGCTTGCGGTTTTGCTTTGCCTAAACTACCAGTCTGCTGCGATGGAACCGTTTTGCGGTTCAAAGATTGCAACCCACTTTAACGCGAAAGGAGTAGCGGACGGATGGATGAAGGCGGAGGCCTTCTTTGGAGATTTTCTGGCTTTCCAAGCGCTAGGTGGCGCTCTTTCCGCCGCAACGGCGTTTGGTCTGGTCTGGTTTACGGCTGAAGTATTTGATAAGAATGGCAATATTGCAGGAAAACTTCTTACGTCGCTTGCGGCATTCTTATCGGGAACGGCGTCTATCGTATTCTATTATACAGGAATGATCGCATCGGTTGCGGTTGTAAATTCATGCGAAGGTGGAAGCCGAGAAATCGAATTTTTTGCTTCGCCGGCAATAGGTTTTATATCGGCGGCTTTTTTCCTAAACGCAATATTTCTGCCTTTCCTGCTTATATTTAGGGCCTTGAGAAATTTAAAAGCAGGAGGGGAGTTTAATTGCCATGTAGGGGGTAAAAAAAATGTTGACAAGCCGAAACTCGAATTTAAGTTCTAATCTCTTTAATAATTTTTAGAAGGTAAAGCAATGGGTCAACCAAAACGCAAACAGTCAAAACAACGTACGCGCATTCGCCGCGCGGCAAACAAATATGAGCTTCCCCAGTTGGCAAAAGATCCTACTGACGGCTCTTTCTTTGTTCCGCACAGGGTTAACCCCTCAAATGGAACATATCGCGGCCGCCAGGTCGTGAGCGTGAAGGTCTAAGCTGCCGGCTCGACAGGTTTTTAAGTTGCAATGCGGGATTATTTTTATTAATAACTCCCGCGTTTTTCTTAATAATATGGAAGAATTCTTCCGTTGCTTTTGGTCTTGTACATTTGACAACGGAGAGTCTTTCAGCGCTTTTTTGGAAAAGTATAATTTAAGTGAACAATTCCACGCCAACAGTTGCAGTAGATGTGATGGGTTCGGATATGGGCCCGGAAGAACTCATTATCGGCGTTAAAAAAGCTCTCGCGGAAGATAAGTCCAACTACGAAATTATAATAGTCGGCAACGAGTCTGTCATAACTCCTATGCTGTTGAGGCATAATCTCATAAGAGAGTCTAGGATAAAAGTATACCACGCATCCGAGGTGATTGAAATGGACGAGAAGCCCATACAGGCAATCAAGTCCAAGCGCGACTCCTCCATGATGCGCGCGATAGAGATTGTAAAGCTGGGCACTGCCGATGCTGTATTAAGTTGTGGAAACACCGGGGCTTTAATGGCAGGTGGAACTATAAAGCTGCGCACGATGGACGGAATAGAGCGTCCGGCGCTTGGTACGGTAATTCCCGGGAAAACAAAGAATTTTGTGATGATAGACGTTGGGGCGTCTCCAGATCCCAAGCCTGAAAGCTTGGTTGACAATGCTATTTTGGGGGCGAATTATGCGACAGTTGCTTTGGGGGTGTCAAATCCGCGCGTAGGGCTTTTAAGCAACGGAACCGAGGACGGCAAAGGCAATATGCTTGTTCAGACTGCGCACAGGCTTTTCAAATCCCAGGAGGGTGTCATAAATTACAGGGGGCTTCTGGAAGGATTTAATCTTTTCGACGGCGATTTTGATGTGGTTGTTTGCGACGGGTTTACCGGAAATCTGGTGCTGAAGTCCCTTGAGAGTTCCGCCAGAATGTTTAAAGACATCCTAAAGGAGGAAATATATAAGTCTTGGATTCGCAAGCTCGGCATATTTTTGGCGCGCGGCGCGTTTATAGACATGAAGAAGCGTTTGCCCATAGACAAGTTTTCTGGAGCGCCTCTACTGGGGCTGAACGGGCTTGTGGTAAAGGCTCATGGCTCCAGCAATCGCAAACAGATTGCGGGAGCTTTGGAAATAACGCTGCGCTGCTTGCGCAAGCGCATGAACGATCGGATAAAGGAGGACGTGCACAGGCTTAATTCCATTGTGGAGGAAAACAAGGCAAGAGCCTATGAAAAAGAGCGCGAAATCCTAAAAAGCCGCGAAACAGTCCAGGAGTGACATTTTATTTCGGCGGGGCTTTTTGCCGCTGCCGTACATCGTTCTTTATAAGAGCCGGTTGACGGAAATTATGTTTGCGTTGTCGGCGTTGCAAAATCGTCGGGGAGCCTACAAATTTTTTAAGGCAGCCCGTTTTTCAACCGGCGTGGGAAGATATCGTTTCACGCTTAAATCTCAGACCAAATATTTTATCAGAGAAATGAATTTTACAAAACCCAACTCAATCGTAGTGACTGGAACTGGAAGTTATGTTCCGGAAAAATGCCTTACCAACGACGATATGGCAAAAATCGTCGATACGTCCGACGAATGGATATACGGGCGTTCCGGAATTAAGCGCCGCCATATAGCGGCAGAGGGCGAGGCAACGAGCGATATGGCGCTGAAAGCCTCAAAACGCGCGCTTGAAAGCGCAGGGCTGCGGGCTGACGAAATTGACTTGGTTGTTCTCACAACGGTGAATCCCGATATGATGTTTCCCTCTACTGCCTGCATACTTCAGGCAAAGCTTGGGATACGCAACAACATACCTTGTTTCGACCTTGAGGCTGCGTGCTCGGGATTTGTTTACGGGATGGAAGTAGCCACGCGCATGATGCAATCCGGCGTTTATAAAAACGCTCTAGTGGTGAGTTCGGAAAAGATGAGCACATTGCTTGACTGGTCCGACCGTTCTACTTGCGTCCTTTTTGGCGACGGAGCGGGGGCTGCCGTTCTAAGTGCGAGCGACAAGGTCGGAGTGGGCGTAATCGGTAATGTTTTGGGCGCAGACGGTTCAGATACCGCAATGTTGCGCATGCCTGCTGGAGGCTCCCTAATGCCGACTTCCGAACAGACCGTAAAGGAAGGGCTCCACTACCTGCAAATGGACGGAAGGGAAGTGTTTAAGCACGCCGTAAAGATTATGCAGGAAAAGGCGCTGGAAGTTTTGGATATATGCAATATAAAGGCCGAGGATGTGGCTCTCCTAATTCCGCACCAGGCTAATACCCGCATAATAGAAAGCGTCGCAAAACGCTTAAAAATTCCATCAGAGAAAGTTTATGTAAATATTGAAAACTACGGAAACACGTCTTCAGCGTCAATACCTATTGCCTTGGACGAGGCCATGCGCTCTGGGCGCATTCGCGCCGGGGACTATGTGCTGCTAGTTGCTTTCGGCGCTGGGCTAACTTGGGGGGCGACTCTACTAAAATTTTAGCGCGCCGTTTTCCAAATACTTTAACTGATAGAAAAAAGTGGAAAGCAGCAGCTTTCCCCTTTTTTTTTCGCATTTGCGGTAAAAATCCGCGCGTTTTTGGCATCCAAATTTTTGTGCTTGTGATTTTTTAGGAGGATTTTTTTTCTGCGTGTTGGTAAAGTTTCTCCGCTTTGGGGAGCGGGCGGAAGATAGCAAAGGCCGTATCCTGGCATTTTAAAAAAAGTTTGCGTCGGAGCCGCAAAACTGAAAATATCGCCTAAAAGAGATATGGTGATTGAAAAACTAAGTCTAAAAAATTTCCGGGGCCTGCTGGACGAGACGATAGATTTTGACAAGTCCCTAACCGTATTCGCGGGGATGAACGGCGGCGGGAAATCGTCGGCTTTGGAGGCTATTGCCATAATGTTATCGTGGCTTCCGGTTAAAATTTCCTCGATGGACGGTGCGGGGAAAAAAATAAAGTTCACCGACGTCACGTACGGGGCCAAGTATGCTGAATTGGAGATGTCCTTGCGCAACTCAAAAGGCGAACCTATGACTCTGAAAATGTGCAAATACATAGGCTCGCACAAGAAGGGAAACTCCGACGGAATGCGCGCGGCCGAAGAATTCGGCGCGGATATGAGAATCCTGCTGGATTCAAAAGAAGGAGTGTCGGCGGAAATTCCCGTATTCGCCTATTACGGTGCCGATAGAAACGCTATCGGATTTGCGTCTCCGCTGCCGTCTTCAGCGCGCGAAAGCGTGTATTCAAAGGCTTTCAATGCCGGAACAGACATAAAGACTTTTGCTGATTGGTTTGTAAAGATGTCGCTGTCCCGCGATGCCGAAATTGACGAAGCCGCGGCAATGCCATTGAAAAAAGGAAATGAGCGCAGGGCAGAAATAGAAAAAAAATACGCGTTTTTGCGCATAGTAAAAAATGCGCTCGCGGAAATATCTCCGGAATTCGGGTCGTTTTGCGTCAGGGACGGAAAGTTATTTTTGTCGGCTAAAAATGTTCCCGCCGCGTTTTTGTCGCAGGGAGAAAAAGCTGTTGTTGCCCTGATTGCCGATATTGCGCTGCGGATGGTGGTCGCAAACCCTTTTAAAACTAATCCCCTAGAGACGGAGGCGATAATTCTCGTTGACGAATTGGACATACACTTGCATCCTTCATGGCAGGCTGCAATAGCGGAAAAAATCCAAAAAATATTTCCGCGAACCCAGTTTGTCATATCAACCCATTCTCCAACGGTTTTGTCTTTTGCCAAGGTCGCATACAGGTTGGCGTCGGTAGCGGGGGGATGCAGATTTGAGCGTGTTGATTCCCAATACGGCAGAAATCCCGCCGATATTTTGACAAACGTAATGGAATCGAAAAGGGAGAGGTCTGTGGAGGCAAAATTTAGGACTATTTACGAGTGCATAGACCGCGGAAAATTCGGCACTGCCGGAAGGCTTATAGACGAACTCTCCGACGTTCTCCCCGACGATCCCGAACTGTTGAGGGTGGAATATATTTACCGCGCGCTGTCTGCGCCCAAAGGAAAATAGTCTATGCGGCGCATACCCATTCCAACAGAAAACGAAGCACCCGATAGTTTTAAACGCTGGAAGCGCCGGCATCCCGGCGCCGGATACGACAGGTTTAGGGATTCCGCCGCGAAGGCTGCGCTAAAAGAGTCTCTCGTGCGGCGCCAGAAATTTTTATGCTGCTATTGCGAGAGCCGCATCAAAAAAAACACCTCACATATAGAGCATATAGAGCCGCAAATGGGAGGGCTGTCAAAACGCACAATGGATTATTCCAATCTCGCCGCGTCTTGCATACGCGACCCTAGCGAGTATGAAAAACTGCATTCGCTTTCCGGCGCCGATTTTTCAAATTTGGGTTCCAGCATATTGCACTGCGGGCATGCGCGCGGTTCTCATAAAGTGGTTTCGCCTTACGATCCCAAGTGCGAGCATCTTTTCTTTTATTCGTTTAGCGGGGAGGTTCTTGTAAATCCAGGCTTGGAAAATTCAGGCGACATTCGGCTCGCCCAAGATTCGATAGCTTTTCTGCGCTTAAACGTTCCCCAATTGGTAAGCCTGAGGGCTTTGGCGATGTTTGAAACTTTAAAGCTTCTTGACGGCGGGGCGTCGGAGGACGATATCATGCGCGAACTTTACGGAAAGCTTCCGCCGTATATTTCGGCTGCAAAGACCGCCGCCCGCCGATGGGCGGAACGCGGCAAAGCCGCCGGAGAATAAATTTTGCAATATTATGGGTATTGAAAAACACGAGGTTCTAATCGGTTCCGAACGCATAAAATCCGCAGTTGAAAAGGTTGCGGAAGAAATAAATTCCTACGCTCTTTCACATGGAATAAAGCGCATGCACGTCCTCTGGGTGGCGGACGGGGCGCTTATGTTTGCCGCGGATTTATTGAGGGCGCTTCCGCGGGATTTGGAAATAATAGTTTCTTCCGTAAGGGCGTCTTCCTACGGCAATTCGCTATCTCCGGCGCATGAGCCGGTTATATGCGGGGATATCGGGCAATTTAAGGACTGCGACGTTTTGGTAGTGGACGATGTCCTGGATACCGGGGGAACTATGCGCGCTCTTTTGGAATCGTTGAAATCGGCGGGGGCAAGGAGCGCTAAATCTTGCGTGTTGATTTCAAAGAGAATCTTATTCCCGCGGGAAGTGGAGGCAGACTTTAAGTGCTTTGAGGCGGGTTCGGAATTTGTTTACGGATACGGGCTGGATTTCAAGGGGCTGCACCGCAATCTTCCATGCATATGCGTCTTTAGGGAAAATGGAAAGGAAATAGATGACAAAACGCGAAGTTATTGAGAACCTAGAGCTGCATCCGCTTGAAATAGAAGGGGGCTTTTTTAGGGAGGTTTACCGCTCCCGTACGCCGGTTGAAATTACCGCCCCGGACGGGGAGAAAAACGCGTATGCGGCGTCGACGTCCATCTATTATTTGTTGGGATGCGGGGATGTTTCCAGCATGCATTCTGTTAAATTTGACGAAACTTGGCATTTTTACGCTTCAAGCGATACGGGAATTTTTGTCGATTTGATTGTCGTCTCTCCTGCCGGAACAGGCAGGCGCGTGAAGCTTGGCGCGCGCTTGGAGTTGGGGCAGGTTCCGCAGTTCACAGTGCCCGCCGGGCATTGGATGGGGGCGAGAATCGATTCGGCGGAAGGAGCCGGACATTTGGAAAATAATGGGGCGTGGGCGCTGTGCGGGGCGACTGTCGCTCCGTCTTTCGAATATTCGGACTTTATCAAGGGGAATGCTTTTGAAATCGCAAAACTTTGCCCTGAATTTGCCGCAGAAATTTTAAAATTGAAATGAACGGAAAAAATAAGGTTTTTTACATAGGCTGCCATCTTTCCTTTGCCAAAGGGTACGAATCTATGGGCGTTCAGGCGCTGGAAATAGGCGCGAACGCATTCCAGTATTTTAGCAGAAATCCGCGCGGCGGCGCCGCGAAGGAGTTCGACAAATCAGACGCCGGCAAACTTTTGGATATTGCCGCACGCAACGGTTTTGCTCCGTTTCTCGTCCATGCCCCGTACACTTTTAACCCGTGTTCGGCGGATGCGGGCTTGAGAGATTTTGCGCGCAAGGCTATGTGCGAGGATTTGCTGCGCCAGCAAAATTTGCCGGGCAGCTACTACAACTTCCATCCCGGAAGCCATGTCGGGCAGGGCGCTGAAAAAGGGATTTCCATGATAGCGGAATTGTTAAACGAAATTTTGCTTCCGGAGCAGTCTTGCGTCGTCCTATTGGAAACAATGTCCGGAAAGGGGAGCGAGGTGGGCGCGAGTTTCGGGGAGATTGCCGAAATTATGGAGCGCGTCAAGTTGAACCGGAAACTTGGCGTTTGTCTGGATACATGCCATGTCTATTCTGCCGGATACGACATAGTAAGAAATCTCGACGGTGTTCTCGAAGAGTTTGACTCGAAAATAGGCCTGGAAAGGCTAAAAGCCGTGCATCTAAACGACAGCATGACTCCATTCAATTCCCGCAAAGACAGGCACGCAAAAATCGGCGAAGGCACAATAGGCTTGGATGCCATAGCGCGCATAATAAACCATCCCAAGCTCAGTTCGCTGCCGTTCTACCTGGAAACGCCAAACGAACTCTCCGGATATGCGCGCGAGATCGCCCTCTTGCGCTCTCTAAGAAACGGGTGATTTGCGCGGTGCGCGTCGCATCGCAGTGCAAACCGCCTCCAAAAATAGTTGCAAGCCGAAATTTTCCCATTCCTTGGCAATGGTTCGCGCGGCGTATTTGATATGAAACCAATAATATAATGCTATTCCTTTAGGGGATTTTAGAAGATATAACCAAACAAAAATTTTGCGGATGCAGCGTTTGTACGGAAGATATGGCTAAAAAATCAAAAGTGTTATTTCCTGCGCTTCTAATGGGCGCTCAAGAGATGCTGTCTGCTTTGAAAAGTGTAGCAGGATGGGCAATGGCGCACAAGTTTTTGGCTGGGGTTATTGCAGGATGCGTTTTGCTTTTATCAGTAAGCCAATCAAACCGAAGGGGGGAGTATTACTTTCGTACAGCAGACGAATTGCGCTACTTGCAGGATTTGAGGCAGAAGTATTCCGGCGCAAAATATATGCTTACAAAGGAAGAAGCCGAAGCCGCCATAGCCCAGGCATGCTCTTTCCTGTCTAAATGCGGAGGAGGCTCTCCCGCTTACGATACTCCCCAGGCTAGGGATCTCTTGTTTGGAACGGCGATTGCCGAAAGCGGATTGGCTCCGCGTTTTCAGGATTCAGAAGGAGACGCCATCGGGCTTTTTCAAATTGAATACGGCACTTATAGAGATATTTTAAACCGAGTCCTAAAGAAGAACAATCCGCTGCTTTACGAATCGATTTTAAGTCATTTTGGAAACGGCGGAAAAATATCGTTTGAGGACTTGCAGACAAAAAACGCGCTGTCGGCGGTTTTTGCGCGCTTGAAATATGCGCAGTCAGGCGTTTTACTCCCTGAGGCCGGCGATTATGCGGCGCAGGGGGCATATTATAAAAAATATTACAATACGCATTTGGGGAAGGGTAGCGTTTCAAATTTTGTAAGGAAGCGAATTGAATATGAAAACGGCGCCGCAGTCCGGAGCTCAGGTGGCGTTTCCAGTCCAGCGAAAGCCGCGTCTTCCTCAAAAAAGCAAAATTAGGGCGATATTTTCATAGCAGAAAAAAAGGTTGTAAATGCGCATGCTTTTTGATTTTATCGCGCGCTATGAAAAAAATCCTATCCATATTTTGCGCAACCGTTGCGTTCGTATTGACTTCCGCCGCGGAGCAGGCTCAGTCGGCCGCGGATAAAAAGACCGGCATAGAAGTGGAAATACGCGCGGTTGAGGCAAAGATTGCCTATATGGAGGACAAACAGCGCCAAAACGTTAAGATAGACGAGTCTATGCTTGAAGATTTGCGCGGGCAGTTGTCTAAGTTGAGGAGGCAATTGCGGCATATAAGGCGCGATGAGCTTGTCGCTCAGGCGGCGAATCCGGAGGCGGTAAAAGAAAAGAAATCCGCTAAATCCGCGGCGGAAAAGTCGGCTCTTGAAAAAAATCCCCCGCGCGTGAGAACCCGCGCCGAACGCGCGGCCGCCGCTAAATCCGCAGAGGCTTCAAAAAGTGCGGCTGCCGCTAAAGATTCCGGAGATTCGCAATCTTCGGACTCGGAAAGCGCGGGAGATTCCGTAGAGCCTATAAAGACAAGGGCAACTCCGCCCAAGCGCGACAGCATTTGGGACCACATGTTCCCATTCTAATATAGATTTTTGCAAGACCATTGGAAATGTCAGACATGGATTTGAAAAATACTCTTAACTTGCCAACTACCAAATTCCCCATGCGCGGGGATTTGGTCAAACGCGAACCCGCAAGAATCGAACACTGGCGGAAAACCGATCTGTACGGTAGAATCCAAAAGAAGAATGCGGGCTGCCCCAAGTTTATACTTCATGACGGCCCTCCGTTCACAAACGGTGACGTCCATATCGGAACGGCTTTAAACAAAATCTTAAAAGACGTAATATTGCGCTATAAGTCGATGAAGGGTTTTTCAACTCCGTACGTTCCCGGATGGGATTGCCACGGATTGCCTATCGAACACAAGGTCACGCGCATGCTGCGCGAACAAAAACGCGAACTTGGAACCGCCGAATTGCGCGAAGAATGCGCAAAGTTTTCCTCGGAGTTTATAGAAAAGCAGCGCTCGCAATTTATAAGGCTTGGCATCTTGGCGGATTGGGTCAACGAATATAAGACAAAAAATCCAGCTTATGAGGCCGACATTCTAAGAACCTTTGCGGCATTTGTCGAAAGAGGGCTGGTTTACAGAAGCAAGAAGCCTGTTTATTGGTCCATTCCATGCGCTACAGCCCTTGCGGAAGCGGAAATAGAATATAAAGACCATACGAGCACATCAATATGGGTCCCGTTTAAGTTTGACGATGTCTCCGCTGAAAAGTTGGGTATTCCCGGCGCTGAAATAGTTATATGGACTACTACGCCTTGGACTTTGCCGTCAAATCTCGCAATGGCTGTAAATCCTGAGTTCGCGTATGTAGCGGTGGAGGCAGGCGGCAGAAATTTTGTAGTGGCGGAATCTTTGGCGGATGCTTTTATAGCGGATTGCAAGCTTGAAAACGCAAAGATAAAACCCGTCGGCAAGGGCGAAGGCCTCAAGGGGCTTGCGGCCTGGCATCCGTTTATAAAGCGACTAAGCAAGGTTGTCTGCGCGCGCTATGTGACTGCCGATTCCGGCACGGGAGTCGTCCATATTGCGCCTGGGCACGGGTTGGAAGACTATCAGGTCGGACTGGAAAACGGTCTTGACATATATTCTCCGATAAACGACGAAGGCTGCTATGTCGACGACGGAATGGTGCCTGCGGAGCTTGTCGGGTTAAGCGTCTTGGAGGATGAAAACGGCCGAAGCCAGGCTACTGGAAAAGTCTTGGAGCTCCTTGAAAGAAACGGGGCGCTCTTGCACTCGGCGCGCATATCCCACCAGTACCCCCATTGTTGGCGTTCAAAGACTCCGGTAATATTTAGGGCAATGGACCAGTGGTTTGTTGCGCTGGATAAAGACAATCTCCGCAAGCAGGCTCTGGAGGCAATATCGACTGTAGAATGGGTTCCCGCCCGCGGCGAAAATCGCATACGCGGCGCTGTGGAGTCGCGTCCGGACTGGTGCATATCCCGCCAGCGCTCGTGGGGAGTTCCTATCCCCGCATTTTACGATTCAGACGGCGCGGCATATATGGATGCAAATGTGATTAAGGCAATTGCCGACAAAGTGGAAAAACTTGGATCCAATTTCTGGTATAACTCTGCGGAGTCTGAAATTCTCGACGGCGTTCAGCTTCCCGAATCTTGGAAAGGCAAAGCCCTCAAAAAAGGCATGGACACTTTAGACGTCTGGATAGATTCTGGATCCAGCCACAATGCGGTGCTTGCGCGCAACCCTGACCTTTCTTGGCCCGCAGACCTCTACTTTGAAGGGTCGGACCAGCATCGCGGATGGTTTCAGAGCTCCTTGTGGACAGCCATAGCCACGCGTTCGCGCGCTCCATATAAAAAGGTTATAACGCACGGATTTATCGTAGACGAACAGCGCAAAAAAATATCAAAGAGCAGCAACGGCAAACCGCAGACTTCCGATATGTATGTGGGCAAATGGGGCGCGGATGTCGTGCGCTTATGGATAAGCTCGGTCGACTACCAAAACGATATGCCGATTTCAGACGGCATTATGTCCCATGTTGCCAACGCTTATAGAAGTTTTAGAAACACCGTGATGTATCAACTGGGAAACCTTTCTGACTTCGACCCGCAAAAGGATGCGGTTGAAATCTCAAAGTTGGATCCTATAGACAAATGGGCGGTCCACAAGGCCGCAATTTTCGCGGAGGAGGCGGATAAGGCGTATTCGGCTTATGAATTCCATAAAGTTTACAAGCTTATCGACAACTTCTGCGGCGTCACTCTTTCGCGCATCTACCACGATATTCTTAAAGACAGGCTTTATACTTACGCGGCAAATTCTTTTGAGCGCCGCTCGTCGCAGACTGCCATAAATATAATAAGCGACACTCTCCTGAAAGTTGCCGCTCCGATATTGACGTTTACGTCCGACGAAGCCTATTCATTCAAGCTCTGCAATTCAGAGTATTCCGACGAATCCGTGCATCTTCAGAACTGGCCTGTTTTAGGTGCGGAATACAAAGACGAAACAGTTTATGCCGATATAGAGCGGCTGCTTGAAATGCGCGAGAAAGTCAACGAAGAGCTTGAAAAATTGCGCCAAAACAAGACCATAGGCAAAAGTTTGGAGGCTGAGATTGAAATAATGGTCTCGTCAGATGGCGCGGATGCAAAGATTCTGCGCAAATACGAATCCAGCCTTGCGGAAATATTTATAGTTTCGGCAGTGAAAATTGTCGAGGGAAAGTTCGAAACACTGGCGGTTCAAGCCAACAAGGCGGAAGGGGAAAGGTGCGTCCGTTGCTGGAGGATTCTAGGCAATTTGGACGAAAACGGCCTCTGTCCGCGTTGCCGCGAGGCTATGTCCGCCGCAAACAAATGATAAACAATGGCAGCAAAAACCGCAAAAAAAACAGTAAAGTCGTCGTCTAAACAAATCGTCGCCTCAAAAAACAAGCCGGCGTCCGGAAGGGCGGCGCAAACCGTTAAAAAAGCGGCTGCTGCAAAAGTCGTTTCTCCAAAAAAAACAACTTCAAATTCAGTTCCTCAAAAGAGACAAATTTGCAAAAAAAACCCAAAAACAACATCTGCAAAAGATTTCGTAAAAAAAGCGGCGCCAAAATCTGCGCCCAAGAAGGCGGAATCTAAAAAGTCTTTATCCCAAAAGGCGCAGATTAAAAATAAGAAATCCAAACAAACTCAGAAAAAATCGGCCGTAAAAAGCAAAGTTTTGCAGTCTGGCAAGACTTCAGCCAAAAAGACAGGATCAGCAAATTCCGCAAAGGGAAAAACGCGGACAAAACCGGCCGTAAACCCCGTAAAGAAAGCGCAAGTTAAGCCGATTGCTGGGAGGTCGGCATTAACCGAGAATAAAATCGTGAAGAAAGACGGTAAAAAAATTTTAAAAAAAGTGGCGTCTTCAGCTGTAAAATCGGCAAAAACGCCAAAGTCCAAGGCGGATTCAAAGCATTCATCCGCCACTAAAACTGCGGAGGCAAAAAAGAATACGCAGGTAAAAACACCTAAAAAAACTGCTGTATCCGCTAAGAAAAATCAGGCTCAATCGTACGCTTCCCCAAAGGCGGCCAAACGCGAGGAAAAGGTTGCGTCTCCTTCAATGTCAAAGCAGGTTAAGCCCGAGGCAAAGTACAGGGAGACAATAGACGATTTGCCTGTAAAAAAACGCGGCAAAAACCACGTTAGGTCTTCGGAGTCCATCGCATTTACCATTGAAGATTTGGACGCATATTTGGAGCGCAAGGAAAATGGGAATCCAATTAGCATAACAAAAGAGATTGCAATATCAAAAAAGAAGCGCGGACAGGCTGTCAAATCTCCCGTCGCGGCGCCAAAGCCCGATGCAAAAAAACCGTCGGCCCCGTCTGTGCGCAAACCTCTCGAGCCCGCCAGCATATTCGATATATTGGGATTTAATCCCGTGGAGGTTCCAACGCGCGAAAAACTTGAGGAAAAAGACGTTCCTCGCAAGTGGAAAAAGTATTACAACCTGCTTATAGATTTGCGGAAACACCACAGCGCTGGAGTTGAAAAACGCTCGGAGGAAGTTTTGAAACGTTCTGTAAAAGAGGATTCCGGAGATTTGTCGTCGTACGGACAGCATCTTGCCGACGCCGGTTCAGAAAGTTTTGAGCGGGATATGACCTATAATATCCTTTCCAACGAGAAAGAGACTCTCGCTGAAATTGACGAGGCTATAAAGCGCATAAAAAACGGCACTTACGGAATCTGCGAAGTGACCGGAATGCCGATTCCAGACGAACGCCTTTCTGCCATCCCGTTTACGCGCTATACCAAGGAGGGCCAGGAACGCAAAGAGCTTGAGCAAAAACGCATAAAAGCCACCCAGCGCAATTTGTACGATATTCCAGAAAACGGCGTAGGCGGAGAAGACGACTCCTCCGCGCAGTAAACTTCCATGGCGTCTCAAAACTCAAATATAGGCAGTTCTAAAAAACCGTCTTCCGCGATGTTTTTTGCGTGCGCGGTTGCCGTATTCGTTTTGGATCAACTTACAAAGCTGGCTGTAATAAATAACATTCCGTGGGAGGTGGGCAATCCAACTTACCATTTTTACGGGAACAGCCAACCTATACCGATAATAGAGGATTTTTTATATATAGTCCACATAACAAACGAAGGCGCGGCTTGGGGGATACTTTCCGGAAGGACATATCTATTGACAAGCATTGCTGTAATTGCCCTTTTGGCTATGTGGTTTTTCCGAAAGTATTTGGGGTTTGATTCAAAAATAGGCCAAATAGCATTGGGATTGTTCGCGGGAGGAGTCGTAGGGAATCTAGTCGACCGTTCCATTTACGGACATGTAATTGACTTTATAGACGTGCACATACCATTTGTGAATTATAGGTGGCCCGCATTTAATATAGCCGACTGCGGCATAACAGTGGGAGTGGCTATATATATATTGGCTGCAATGGCCGAGGAAAAAACATCCTCAAAATAAAGTTTCTGCATGGCGCAGCTTCCCTTTGGGACTGTAGGGAGATCCGCGGGGAATTAAACAAAATCTATATTTTAGCGCATTATTTTTATGCGCTAAAAAAATTCCAATCCATTTCTTAAAAAACGGTTCTTAATTTGGTTGTATTGGCCTTAATTTTCTCCAACGGATTGCAAAAAATTAAATTTGCGGGATATGCGCTATATTCGCCCGCCGCAAATTATTTATTTTTTGTTTTCGAACGTTATTGCCGGAATCTCTGCATTGCTGTATAGCCAAACTTCCGGCAATGCCCATCCTTTCCAAAGGTAGCGCACTCCTTCAATTTTCGCATTGTCGGCGGGATTTAAAGCGGAAACAAGAACTGTTTTTGGCCCTTTGATTTCCGCGCCGGCCGGCTGCCATTTGCCGTCTATAAGAAGCTCGAAACCTCGAGGGGTCCCTTTGCCCTCTAGGCGTTTTGCGCCGCGCAAGTCCATTGTAATTTTTACGCCGGAATCAGAGTATTTAAATGATTTCGGCTCCGGAGGATTCCCTTTTACATTTTTCTTTCCGTATATGTTTTGAAGCGCGACTTTGGCTATTCTTTGGCCTGCCGTGCATTTTTCGCGGGGATGCACATCGTCCTCGGTTCCGGTATCTACTATATTCACGACATGGGCGTTTTTCAACTCTTTGCATGCCAGATATTGGTTCCAGCGTACATCCGGCCATTTTTCAGGCTTGTATGAAGGAAGTTGAACGCAGATAAAATGCATGTTTTTATCTTTCCATGCATCGCGCCACGATTCTACAAGAGCGACAAGCTGGTCTTTGTAGCAATTGAGAGTTTCCCCCCAGGAATCGGTTTCGCCTTGGTTCCACAATATGGCTTTTGCCGAAAAACCGGCAATGGGCGCAATTTTTGCGTTGTATAAATACGACGGAGTTACTCTCGAGTTTAGGGGAGTTATTTTATGGGGTTTGTTATACTTAAGGTAGTCGTTTTTTGGCGGAACGGGTTTGCCTTCGGCCTTTAGTTTTTTTGCTTCGGCGTTATATTTATCAAGCGCGTCCTGCCATTTTTTTGCTTCTGCCTGGTAGTTGTACGCCTTTTTTTTAGCAATAAAATCATCGTATTGGTTTTGCCAGAAAGGGATTTTTGATATTGCAGAATGCGGAACCCATGCCCGCATCGCCGTGCCTCCAAAGGATGTATTTACCAATCCGATGGGTATATCGAGCTCTTTCATGACTTGCTCTGCTGAATAAAATCCCATTGCGCTGAAAAACATTGCCGTTTGCGGATTGCACTCCTGCCATTTTGAACCTTGCGGGCTGTCTGTCTGTTCTGTTTCGGATATGGCTTCTCCGGGCTGGTAGAAATAGCGCATTATGGGGTAATTTGCGCGCTGTTTAACGTTTTCGGCGTCGGTTGTGTTGTTGACAACCCATTCCATGTTGGATTGCCCTCCTAAAATCCATACTTCGCCAACAAGGACGTTTGTTATGGTTTTAGAAAGTTTGCCGTTTTCGTAGATTTTAAGTTCGCCCGGAGTTCTAACTGCATCCATGGGTTTGAGGGCAATCTTCCAATTTCCATTTCCGTCGGCTTTTGCCGCCGTTTTTTCTCCCAGAAATTCGATTTCAACATCGGCGTTTTTTTCCGATTTCCCCCATATGTTTACGGGCGTTCCGCGTTGAAGCACCATATTGTCGGAGAAAATTTTCGGGGTTGAAATTTCCGCTTTTAGAAATAGCGGAGCCAGTAATAAAAATAAACCCGGAAGAAAATTTAAGTTTTTCATAATAGAAATTTTGTCTCTTTTTGCGAAAATTTCAAGATATTAAGGCGGATTTTCCACACCGGAGATTTTTAGAAAACGGCATGAGCCTGGCGGAACTTGCTTTTAAGAAAAATTTCAACGATGCGTTTTTTGCGCAAGCAACGGATATTTTCCGGCATTTTGTTTTAGGCTATCCCTTTAAAAAATCTGGGATGGGTATTTCCCGCGATGCCATGAATTCTTTAAAATCAGCGGGCAAAGGCGCAACAAAAACGTGGGATGGAGAGAACACCTTGGAGAAATCCATAGAGTAGGCATGCAGAGCTTGGCGTTTCATCGGCAATACCTTTGCCATGTCAGGCGTGAATCCATTGTCGATAAAATCGAGGTAGAGCGTTTCGTCGTGGCCGTATATTTTATCGGCTACAACACAATGCCCCATCCATTGTGCGTGCGCGCGTATTTGATGTTTGCGCCCGGTGATAATTTCCACTTCGGCAAGCGTTGCCGCCGGGAAATCCGGAGATTGGGATATTGAAACGGGGTTAAATATCGTCAAAGCGCTTTTTGCGCTTGGCTTTTGAATGGCGCAGCATGTTTTTATGGCGACCAGCGATTTTTTGTCGTCGGCCAATGGCTGGCTTATGGTAATAGTGCCTTCTAGCTCCCCCTCAAGCAGGGCGATATATTTCTTTTTTACGCATCCTTTGCCGTCTACCGCCTTTTGCGCTGCAGACGCGGCGGATTTATTTTTTGCAAGCACCACTACGCCGCTCGTTTCTCTATCCAGCCTGCTTACCAAATGCAATATGTCCGCGCCCAGATATTCGCGCGCGGCGCCCACAAGGCTGGACAGCGGGCCGTTTTTTGACGGATGGCAGACCAGCCATCCGGGTTTGTTTAAGACCAGAAGGTCGTCGTCCTCGAAAATAATCCATTGTGGAAACACCGACATGTCAACGAGGCCCGCGGTTTCCCCAAATTCTTCGGGGTTTGATTCTTGCTGGAAAGATGGTGTTGTATTCATTTTATTGGTGTGGATTAAATCCTTCCGATTTTACGTTCCATTCGGGCGGGAACAGATTTTGGTGCGCCATCATTGCCACTGCCGCCAACAGGGAACCGTTTGATGGCATATATGGAAACGGGCCTCCGGTAGCCAGCCCGTGTGCGTCAAACTGAAATCCTTTGGAAGGATGGAGCAGAAAGTCCACTGCAGATTTTGAGTCGCCAGAGCGCGCTGCAGCCATTGCCAACATGGGGAAGTCCCATCCCCAAGTCCGGTCGAAGTTCCACGTTTGTTTTACCTTATTGATGGTATTTAAAAATATTTGCCTGTCCACGCCGTCGCCGGGAAGAAGCCCAAATACGCCTATTAACGCAGGATGTTCAAAATTGAATTTAGTCCACATATTTTCGATCCCCTGGTGCGTTGCATACGTCCCGTTTTGGACGGGCAGGGGCGCCAGGTTCGACAAAACTTTTTGCCATTTTTCATTTTCGGGAATTCCCAGCCGTTTTTGCCATTCAAGCGCAGTCCGCAGCGCGTACCGCCAATATGAAAGTTCAAAAGCGGGGTTGCGCGTCTTTCGGAAATCAGTGTTTTCGGAAACAATAAATAGGGGAGGCTCCAAGTTGAACATTCCGGTTTTTTTGTCTTCCAAAGGTAGGTCGGCAATAAAATCTGCGGTCGCAAACACGATATTCTTCCATTTCTCGAGAGTTTCTTTTGAGGGGTTTAGCCGATAGTCAGTCTCTGCGAAATAAATGGGATGCGGTTGTTGCCATATCAAAGTCGCGTGTATAGGGTGTGGCCATTCGCGGTCAAAATCGGCGGTGCATTTAGGCCAGCGCGCGCCTGAATACCCCTGTCTCTTGGCGCGTTCTAACGATGTGGGCAAAAATTTTTCGTAAATCGACAGAGCCGGAAGGGCAAGTTCCCATCTATCCCAGAGCGCGTAGTGGTAAAGGTGGGAGAATATCATTTCAAAATGCAGCCTTCCGTGCCATGTGTTGCAAACCAACCCGCTTTCCTGCGGAGGAAGAGAGCCGGCTGCATTTACTCTCATGATGTACTGCGAAAGCACTACGCGGCGTTCCAGTTCCTTCCAGCGCGAGTCCGCGCTTTGGGAGAAGTCAACTGCCGCTCCAGACATCCAAAAATTTTTCCATGCTTCGGCGCTTGCCTCCGCAACTTCAGCGGCCGAGGGCATTTTTTTTGGGTCTATTTCCCCTTTTGAGAATTCGCATACAAACTCAAGCTTGTCTTCGCCGCCTGAGGAAATATAAAATTTATGCTTTTTATTTTCGTCCGCCGAAAAAACCGCGCTGCGGCAATTTTTTATTCCTACGCGGTAATGCAAGTCGTCGACATCCCTGGTTAGCAGAATGCAAGATTCTCCGGTTTTCTCCATGCGCGTCGAGTGCTTTTCCGGGGCGCCGAAATTCCCTACATATTGCGAGTAATATTTCTCGTCTCCGTATGGGAATTCTATAAACACCCGAATTGAAGCGTCTTTAAAAAGTTCGGACTTCGCGCGCACTGAAATTGCGTCCTTTTTCGGGTGGCATGATGTTTCAACCTCCACGGGAACTCCGTCTATTTCAAATTTGCTTTGCAGTATTCCGCTCCATAAATCGAGTTTTTGAAAAGTTTTTTTCAAGTCCTCGGCTTTTGCCGGCGATCCTCCGCGCTTTTTTATGTCAAACCCTATTCTTCCTAGATTCATCCTGTGCGGATTTGCGGCCAAATAAGCCCCCAACGTTTTCTGCGTGCTGTCGGAATCGTCGGCGATGCAGTAATTGACCTTCCTTCCTCCGCAGTCGATGTTTGTTCCCTTGAAATCCGCAAGATTTGAGCCTTTAGGCAGAGGCATTGAATGCCAGCCCCAATGCGACATTGTATTGAACGCGGCGAATGTTTGCAGCCCAGTAATGTCGGCAGAGAAAGCAAATTCTCCGTTCCCGACCTGCGCGGGCGATGTGTCGGAGAAATAGGATGTAGAGGGTGAGTTTCTGTCGACTATTGCGCGTCGGTTTATTTTTCCGCTGGAGTTGCTGCATCCGCAAGAGGAGAAAAAAACTGCGGCAATTAATAGCCGGAATAGGTTTTTTGCTATCGAAGATGTCGGATTGTTCATATCGATTTCATTCTTTATTGGCGTGCGTTATTGCGACAAGCCCAAACTCCATTGTTTTTGCGGAGGCATTTTTGAACCCGGCATCTGAAAACATATTTAGGACCTCTGGGGTTGAAGGGTATTCCAATGTGGTTTTTGCGAGGTATTTGTAGTCGCGCGGGTTGCTTCCGCATACTTTTGCAATGGCGGGAACGATGTTCCACATAAATATCTTTTGCAGCGGCTCTACTGGGCGGCTTGCCCGCGCAACTTCAAGCATTGCCAATTTGCCGCCTGGCTTAAGGACGCGGAAAATTTCTCTCAGGCATTTCTTGCGGTCTTTAAAATTCCTGAATCCGAAAGAAATTGCAGCCCCGTCGAAAGTATCTCCATCAAAAGGCAGGTTGGAGCAGTCCGCCTCCAGAAACTCAATTCTTTTGGCGAGCCCTTTGGCGGACGCTTTGGCTTTTGCGGAGCCGAGCATTTCGGGGCAAAAATCAACGCCTATAATTTTTGATTTGCCGTCGGCCGAGGCTATGGATAGGGCTACATCACCGCTTCCGCAAGCCAAATCAAGATATATTCCGCCCGGTTGGCGTCCGCGGAGCAAAGTTTTCACCAGGCGGTTTCTCCAAATAATGTCAAGCCCCAAGCACATCGCATGGTTTACAAAATCGTAGCCTTGGGCTACCCTTGCAAACATTTCTTTGACTTCTTTGGGGTCGCGTTTCTCTGTATCAGCCGACGGTGTCATCTTTTTTAAACGATTTTACGACGAGATCCGAAAGGAATGCGTCCGGATTTTTTATGCAGCTTGAGCCAATTTTAAAACTTTTCTCCCCTGTGTTGCGCGCGACGATTGCCAGTCCGTGTTCAAAGTCTTTAAATATATCGGTGCATACGGCGTCTATGCTTTTGTCCCGTTCGACGGCTTCGGCTATTAGTTGGCTTTTGGCGGAATCGTCGAATACCAATTCGTAGCCGGTTTTTGACTCAAAGTTTTTTAAGAACCTGTCTAAATCCGAAAGCATTGCCCCGTGTGCCAAGTCGGCATTTTCAAGAAGAAGTTTCTTTAGGCTTTCAAGGGGGTTGGCGACGGTGTTCGTGTCGGCTTCAAAGCTTTTAATTCCAGAGGATGGAAGTTCGAACTTGAAGTCCCTCAGCGTGCGTTCAAGCACGGTCATTAGCCCGCGGGCGCCAGTCTTTTCGCGGTACGCCAACTCCGCTATGGCGGATATCGCTTCAGGGGTTATTTTAAATTCTATTCCGTAGCCTTTAAAATCTTCGGAATATTGTTTTAAAATGGAGCCTTCGGAGGAGACAAGTATGTTTGCCAAGTCGTCGGCCTTTAAGCTTTCGCAGGCGACCCTCACCGGCAGCCTGCCAATAAATTCCGCTTCAAATCCGTACTTTATGAAATCCGAAGTCTCGGCGAATTTCAGAAAATCTGAGGGGTCCGAGTCTTCTATTTCACGTATTGACGGCGAAAATCCTATGGTGTTTTTATTCATGCGCCGCGCTATGTCTTCGCCCAATTTGTCGAATGCCCCGCTGACGATGAAAAGTATGTGGCGCGTGCTGATTGTCCGCTTTTGTTTTTTCCCGCGCCTGGCATTCATTGCCATTTGCATCTGCCCCATCATATCTTGTTGGCTAACGACATTTACGTTGGATTCTTCCATCAGCTTCAGCAGGTTTATTTGGACTCCGCGTCCGGAAACGTCTTTGCCTCCGGCTTCGGATCGCCCTGCTATCTTGTCTATTTCGTCGATGTAAATTATTCCGTATTGTGCCAAATCAACGTTCCCGTTTGCCGACTTTACTAGATCCCTAACAAGGTCTTCAACGTCTGCGCCGACATATCCGGTTTCTGAAAACTTTGTGGCGTCAGCCTTTACAAACGGCACCCCTATCAGCTTGGCTATAGTGCGCATCAAATAAGTCTTGCCTACGCCCGTTGGCCCCAGAATTAAGATATTTTGCTTGCCATATTCGGAGTCCGCCAAGTCGGGGTTTTGAAGGCAGCGGCGTATATGGTTGTAGTGGTCGCATATTGATACCGCCAGAACTTTTTTTGCTTCGTCTTGCTTTATTACAAAACGGTTAAGGTAGTCGCGGATTTCCCGCGGTTTCATTGAAAAGTTGCGTATGCGGTTCAAGGCGCGCTCTTCGTCCTCGTTTTCCCGCTCGCTTCCAGAATCGTTTTCAGATATGGATGAAGGGTCGCCTGCAAATTCAAACTTCAGGGGCTTTCCGCCGAAAAGTTTTTCCAGCTGTTTTTGCAAATCTTCCAAGGGATTTGCCGGATTGTCGTTTGGGCGATTTTCTTTGTTTTTGTCGTCAGTATGGTCTTTGTCCATATTTTTAGATATGATACGTTGTTATTGTGCGGAAACTTTCGCGCAAATGCCCGCTTTTTTGAAAATCTTTTCTAATAATGGCAAATTGCGGTAAAGGTACAACATAAAAAGACGATAGTTATTACGAAAGTTTTATATAATAGGGTTTTTAATTATAATTTTCGCATAAACCGCTTAAAAAGTGTTGACATTGCAAGACTATATATAAGCTTTTTCTATCTTTATATAAATCGGATTTTTTAATTCGTGTTTTCGAGCAAATCGAATTCACAGAGTGGAATAATAAAATAATAAAAATCATCTACGGATATGCAAAATCTCACAAAAAGAGAAATAGTGCAGCAGATTTATCAAGATAAAGAGGAATGCCGCCGCGGCGACATCCTGCAAAACGACGTCAAGGATATTGTTCAGCGCACGCTGGACATTCTTTCAGATTCCTTGGCCAAGGGCAGAAATGTTGAACTTAGAAATTTCGGAGTGCTTGAAGTCCAAGTGCGCCAGAAGCGCATCGGAAGAAATCCGACACGCCCAGAAGAAGACGTTGAAATTCCCAAGCGCGCAATTGTAAAATTCAAGGCGGGCAAGGAGTTAAAGGCGGCTTTGAAACTTTTGGACTTGTCCAAGGTTGAGGCCAGCAAGGCAGCAAGGGCCAGAAAGTAGGAATGTTTAAAACTCTTCCAGGGTTTAGGGAGTTTTATCCTGAGGATTGCGCGAAGAAAAATTATATATTCGCGCATTGGCGCAATACTGCGAGATCTTTTGGTTTTGTAGAGTTTGAGCCTCCTGTTCTGGAGCAGTTGGATTTATTTACTGAAAAGAGCGGCGAGGAAATAAAATCGCAGCTCTTTGAATTTGTCGACAAGGGCGGAAGGGCTGTTTCCCTGCGCCCGGAAATGACGCCGTCTCTTGCGAGAATGGTCGGGGCAAAGGCAGCCGGAATTCGCCGCCCGGTGAAATGGTTTGCCATCGGTGAAAACTACCGCTATGAGCGCCAGCAGAAGGGCCGTTTGCGCGCGTTCTTTCAATATAACGCGGATATCCTGGGCGAAGATTCCATAAACGCCGATGCGGAAGTAATCTGCCTGCTTGTGGAGTCATTGCGCTCCTTCGGCTTGACGAGTTCGGAATTTAAGCTTAGGCTGGGGGACAGAAATCTTTGGGTTTTGTTCCTGCAATCTGCCGGGGTTGAGGCTGAGCTCTTGACACCGGTTCTTTCAGTCGTGGATAAATTCGAAAAGGTCTCTCAAGAAGCCCTTTCGGAGATGATGAAAGATGCATTGGCGGGTTCGCGCGTAAATGCCGGGGATTTAATATCAAAAATACGCAAATTCATTTCCATAAGGGATGTGGATTCAATGCGTTCGGCTTTTCCCGACTCCGTGGAGTTGGGCTGTAAAATTGACGCTAGAATCGCCGATTGGAAGGAGCTTTTGTCGATTTTAGACAGTATGGGCGTCGGCGACTTTATTTCTCCCGATTTGGGCATAGTGCGCGGCTTGGCCTACTATACCGGATTTGTATTTGAGGCTTTTCAGACTGTCGGAACCGGCAGGGCCCTCGCGGGAGGCGGGAGGTACGACAACTTGGTTAAAAAACTGGGATATCAAGATATGCCGGCGGTAGGGTTCGGAATGGGCGATGTCACTGTTTCGGATTTGTTGGAGCTTGTCGGCAAGGGCGGATCGCTAAATATATCACCGGATGCATATCTGATAATCGGCTCTGAATCTTTGCGCCCCAAAGCTTTGTCTCTTGCTGGAGATTTGCGCCGCGCGGGGGTTAAATTGGATTACGCGCTAAAACCTGCCGGCTACGGGAAGCAGTTCAAGCAGGCTGATGCGTCCGGAGCGGCATTTGCCGTGATTTTGGGAGATGACGAAGCCGCAAGAAATGTTGCAAAAATAAAGAATCTTAAAACCGGCGAGGAAAAAGAAGTCCCGTTCGGCGATATACTTTCTGCTCTAAAATAATTTTTCAATATCTTATCATACCGGGCATTTAGAAATTATAAGCGTTTGGATTCTTCCGGGCGCTTTTTTTATTTCTATTGTAAATTAATCTTGAATATTTTTAGATTAGATATGTATTAATTAGTAAAATAAAATAGCCTAATCCAAGTATGTTTAAGCCTTTAAAAGTAATATTAGTATATTTTGTTTGTTTGATTTTTACAGGTTGCGAAAAATCCGAGAAAAAAGAAGAATCCGTCCAGGACGCCGCGCCGCAAGCAGCGTCGAGCGAGGCATCGGAATCACCAGAGCTTTCCGAGTTTAAAGCCAGGATCGGCATTGTAGCCGACAGGTATTTCCTTGGAAACTCCGCGGCGAAAAACGAGTGGATAAAAATGCAGATGCAGGCATTTGATTCCATCAGCTCGTATATTCCCGATGTGGATTTGCAAAAATTTTCCGAGATTCGCGAAAGCGCAAAGAAGAAAAATCCCGAGGATTATGTAAAGGCGTACAACGATATGTTGCGGCAAATAGACGGGTTGAAGTCGCTGGACAAGTCGAAATATTCAAATGCGGCAGCTTACGAGTTCGCGATAAAGCACCTTGGAGAGCTTTATCCCGGAGACTATGTCGAGCAGTCTAGGCAGATTGCCAAGTGGATAGATTTCTATTCTGAACTTTCGGCATTTTCAGGAAATCTAAGCGCGGACGCCGCAGGCGATTTTAAAAAAAACGCACTGGAAAAGGCTTTAAAAAATATCAACTCCGGCAAGAACTATTTGAATTCCCAAAGATTTGCGATGGGGCGGTTGAAGGGAAAGAGAATAAAAAATATGACGCCCGCGAATATTTATAGGGTAAAAGAATTTGTGGCAAAAAAATACCCGTCTGATTTTGAGCGCCAGCTTTCCGAGTTTGAAAACATAGAGCGTCTATATTTTGAAAACAAAAATTTGGATATCGAAGGGCTTGTGCTCAAAACGGAGGAGGATTCTAAGGAAAAACCCAGCGAGGTCGCGGATGCTCCAGATTCCTTGCGCGAAAAAGCCGAGGATATTTTTAGAAACTGCGTTTTTACACGGCATTCGTCGATAGGAGGCTCCACAGATATATCTTCGGCGGTGCTCGTAAAAATAAAGGGGAGAAAAGTTATCTTGTGCACAAAAGAATTTCTGCCTGAAAAATCCCAGGCGGTTTTTTCGAATAGCAAAGGCAAAATCGTATGTTCAAAATTTTACGTTTCCGATAAGTTTCCCGTAATAATGATGATTCCCGATACTCCGCCTGACAATTTTTCGGCTATTGAAATAGTGTCTCCGGAAGAATCGTTCGACCTCTATAAAAAAGAGCTGTATATGATAGCGCCCTCCGGAACGGGCTTTACCGCCAGGAACGTCAGGGTATTTTCGGAGGATGAAAAATTTTTAAATCTTACATCGGATACGGCTCCAAGCATTAAAAGAAAAATTGGCATCACTAGAATGGGGCGATATGTAAATAAGACTGTGGTGTCGGTCACCGATATCGTGGACATCGGAGAGCACGCAATGGTAATAGATCCCGAAAGCGGCAAGCTCGCGTCATTGGCTATAAGATACTATGCGCCCGGAATCATAGAAATGGGCGGGAAAACGGGCTCAATAATAGGGCACGAAACCTCGAATCTCCCGGATTTCAACACGCTTGTGCGGCAATTCGACGGCACGGTGTCGCGTACATCCTACAAGCCCCGCAGCCAAATTTATTTCTTGCGCCTCACCGCCCTGGAAGGATGGGACGAGATAACCCTTGCGGATTTGAAAGATCAAAAGACTTGCGTAAGGCGTTTTACCGACGACAACAACGATTTCCTTATGTTTTTCAAATATAACGAATTTGGCGAATCCCTTCGTTTAAACCGCCTGCGGGACATAGCCGAACGCTATCGCCGCCCGCTTATGGAGGATTATCTCGACAGGAGGTCGTTTGAGACTACCTACAAAAAATATATGCTGGATGTCCTTTACGCAATGCGGCGGGAGCTTTTGCAGTACAAGAGCGCAGATTCGTTCTCTCCCATATACCGCGATGAAATGCAGTACCAGATAAATCTGCGGCAAGCTATGTACAACTATTTGGCGGAATCTATAAAAGACGGAAATATGGCAAACATACTCCACGTGGATTTAAAAACCCGCTATTACGATTCGGCACGCCCCGAAAGGCGTTCCACAGACTCGTCTGGAAATACAAGCATTAGGAGGGCGCAAGTATATTAAAGGATAACTATGAAATTTTATTTGGTATTATTAATTTTAATATGCGGGGGCGGATGGTATTATTACGACATCCATTATGCGAAATCTTCATTCTTTAAAAAAGGCTCGGAACCGCAGGCTGTCGAAAGCGCCTTAGATTCCAAACAACTGGAGCTTGAACAAAAAGCAAAGGAGCTGTTTCCCACAAAAGTTTCGGAACGCGCGGCTTGGGTTGAGCGCCAGATGGCCGCATATAATCAAATATCGAAAGTCCGCGACGGAATATCACCTGAAATAGCCGCAAGCATAAGGAAGTTTGCCGATAGGAAATATCCTTTGGATTACGACAAGCAGTTGAATGTAGTCTCAAAGCAGGAGCTTGCTGCCATTGGCATGTTGCAAACGATTTCAAGCGCCAAGTTGAGCGCGTCTGAAACCGCAGAGATTCTTTCTGCCGCCTCTAAAAATATGGAGGGCGATTATGTGTCGCAATCTTATGCAATCCAAAAAATAATAGACGCTTACAACTCTATAAAGTCTAAAGCCACAATGATGAGCGAACGCGACTATAACATTTTGAGGCGCAAAGCCATGGATGAAATAGCGGTCTCGCCTGAAAATGCCCTGAAAGAGTTTGAGCGCCAATATTTGGCGCGCCACAACTTTTTGACAAAGACCATCTCTCCGGCCTGGGGCGATTTGCGCAGCGGCATAGAAGACATTTATCCCGAAGACTTTGTTGCGCAATTGGCAGAGCTTGACAAACGCATACAGGGAAAGCTTGCCGGCGGCGGGGCTTCTGTAATTTCATTGGCGTCCGAAAAAACCGATTCCCGGGTAGATGCCAACAAGTCTCTTTATCCGTGCATGCTTGACGACGGAGGCTATTTTTGCGTGTTTGCATCGATTAAAGGAAAAGATTTCTTGGTAGTTCCATCTTTGCTGATTCAAAAGATAGGTGAAGATTCTTTTAGTTTCTCGCGCATAGGGCTGTCGGGAACTGGAGACATACACATGTCCACAAATTCGCCTTTGGCCATAGTCGATGTGCCAAAGGGATCCGAATTTGAAAGCATTCGCTTGGCGGACGGCAAGGGCGCGTATTCAAAAGGTACGTTTGACGTTATGCTTTTAGGGTTCGACGATACGGCAAAAAAAATCGTTTTTGACGCCAGTCTCGTAGACGGAGAGCTGCGCTATTCGGCAAATGTCGAAGCGAAATTAGGTTTGGATATGCTTGGAAACCTGCTGGTAATAGATTCCAAAAGCGGAGTCTTAATAGGGTTTTTCGCGCAGATTCCCGACAGCGGCGTGAAAGGGTATAGAATAGGAGACTATAAAGATTTTGCCTACTTTAAAAACAAGGTATTGGGAACCAACGACAAGGCTATGGGGAATTCCAATATAGATTTTAAGAAAATTTATATGGCGCCAATAAACAGCGATTCCGAACGCCGTTTTAAAATGGTGTTTTTCGACGATATAGAAGGGTGGCAGAAGTTTAGTTCGTCTAAGAACAAAGAGCAGCTGGCGTTAATCGATAAAATGCGTTGGCTGAATTTTGGGGTTTGCGATTTTATGTTGGAAAACACTTACGCCAATGCATTGGAGAATCCCTTGTTCCGCAAGGTTGCCGAAAAGCACAAAGGCAGCTTTTTTAAGAAAGTCAATACTGCCAAAAGCGCTTTCATGAGCGATTACCGTTCATATCTCCACGATATAAACTCTACTGGAATCGGAAGCGCGATGTTTGCAAAAAAAGATTTGTTTGATTCGTTCTACTATCAAAACCGCGTCACTGCAATGGCGCAGCTTGGGCTTTGGGAAAAAACGCAAGATCTTTTAAAAGGTATGGTGGAGCACGCCATGGATCCAAAAATGCTGCATGCGGATTTGTTTGACAATTTCGAAAAAGGGTATTACAAAGCCAATTTAAAGGTTAATAAAGCGGCTTCCGGCCCAGACGATTCGCGTGTCAACGATTCTATGGGAAAAGTAAAGTTCAGGCTAAAGAGCAAATAATAAAACATATGAAAAAAATCTTAATACTGTTGGTTTTCGCTGCTGCTGTCGCCGCGGGGGTCGGATATTTCTTTAAGGATTCGATTGTAGAAAAGGAGTCCGAGTATGTGATCGGCTTGAAATCCGAAGCTTCTAAAATGTTTCCCTCCGATTCGGAAAAACAAAAGCAATGGGTGGCGGATAATATAAATTATAAGTCCAGATTGGACTCTCTCCCGTACGATAAAACTTCCGGAGACTACAAGAAGGTTTTGGAGCTTGCCGAAAAAGCGTATCCCGGGGATTTCAGCCAGCGATACGATTTCGTGGTTAGCCGGATGATTGCAGTGGAAGGATTAAAGAACTTGGCAACCAGGGTGGATTTGGGGGATAAAGAGTATGAGATTGTACGGCGCATGGCAGCTAAATCCTCCGATGATTTCCAGCGCCAACTGGAGCATGCAAACGAGTTGTACGCCATTATTTCCGAGATAAAAAAACAAAACGACGGGCAGGGGATAACGCCGCAGGAATTTGCCAAACTATACGGAAATTTTATAAAAGATTTTGAAGCGTCACCAAAAACTTCTGCTGCTATGGCAAGCCAGTCTATTGAAGCTATCAGGAATTTCAATTTTACCGAATATCCTGAGAAATTCAACGGAGTAAAAGAATTAATAAAATCCAAATATGAAAGCCCTGTGGAAAGGTTGAAGGCTTTGCGCAGCGTGCTTGAAGGGAACCTTGAGCCTTTGGGCCTGTCCGACGAAAAAGTTTACTGCTCAGTTGAAGACTGGAAAAATTCAAAGGATCCGGCAATCAAAAGCATATTTGAAAATTCCGTCTATTTTGCCCGCGTAGGCGACATAGATTTGCCGGTATTCTTTGTTTCACTAAACGGAAAGAATTTTTTTGTGACTTCCGCAAAGATTCTGGAAAACGGGATTAAGGACATAGAAATAAAAAAAGGCGATGAGACGTTGAAGTGCTCGTTGGCAAAATATGGAATTTATAATTACGGCGTCGTTCTGGCTCCCGATAAGATACCGACGGCAACGCCTTTAAACGCAAACAATGTAAAGTCCTCATTCGACAAGCTTCAGATTCTTGGAAAGAACCTCTTGAATATGGATGTCAACGACACTTTTGTTCCAATGGCGGCGGACGGATCAAAAGTTTCAATGTATTCAAGCGAAGTTCCGCAGATAATATCGCATTCGTCTATTGTATGGGACGATTCTCCCGATTCGTTTGTGGCGTTCAAGGCCGGAGGAACCTTCGTCTTGGACGAAGATAAATATCCATGACTGTCGCCGAAAAAGACGCATTGTTTGCCGAATCTGAAAAAATGTTTCCCGGTTTGGAGAAAAATATAAATGCGTGCAAGCGGATGCCGTTGTCACAATTCTTGTACGAACCCTGTTTCCTCCGAATTCCAGCAATCGCGGCAAACCCAACGGTCAACTTGAAAGATGAGGAGAAAAACCTCGCTCTTTTAAATACGCTTGCGCGCCAGAATAGGGCTATGATAAAGGCGTTGGCAAAGAACGAATTTGCCTATATGATAGGGGAGGAATTTTCTAAGGAATATCCCGAAATTTCAAATGCCGCAAAATTGCGCGCCAAAATCTTTATGGGCGACAGAAAAATCTCGCGCGTGAATTTTAATAGGGCTTACGTCCAGCATCTAAGGGAAATGTCCAATATCTTAAACCAGTCTCTCGTTGTCTTGGACTCAAAAAAAAGCGTGATCTATCCGTTGTATTTCCAAAGGGAAATGGAGATCCGCAAGGCTTTGGTAAATACGTTTTGGAATATATTAAAGGCCCGAAATTTATCCATAGAGAATGTGGTCTATAAAGATTTGGCGGGAGGTTTTGACGCCAATTATTATACTCCCCCAAAAAAGCAATAGATTTACGTTTTTGCGCGCTTGTAAAATTGCCTCACATACGCTTAAAGATAATTGACAAATGCGGCATGGTCGGATATGCAGTTGGCTTTTTAACACAGTATTTACTATGATTATAAGGACAACTTTTATTTTTGCATTGGCATTGTCGTCGGGTTTTCTTGCAAACGCGCAAACATATAACGTGTCTGTTGAAACCCAAGTCGGCGGAAAAATAGAAGACAGATTCAATTTCACAATGCAGGTTGGGCAGCCCCAGTATAAGGGGTTCGACTCAAAAATATTGGCCAAACGTTATCGGACAAACGGCTATGGACACAAGTTTTTGAAAGTAGATCCTGCAGATTTAATGGAGTCCGAAAAGAAAAATGCGGAGGTCGCCAAAGAAAATGCCGCAGAAAAAAAACCGATAGAAATCGCCCAGGAGAAGCTTTCGGCTCTGCGCAAGGAACTTTCAATGGGAGAAAGGCGTTCGGAGCAAATAAAGATGCGCGCCGAAACTCTCCGCGACCAGATCGCAGCTTTAGACGAAGTTGTTTCCAAGGGCGAGCGCAATCCCGCCGCATTTGCCGCAGCATATGCCGCGTATATGAAAAAGTATGAACCCAATGCCGAGGAGGATGCCAATTACGAGCGTCTAATGAAGCTCCGTCCTAAAGGGACTAGCGATGTCGAGGAGGTTGAATTGGGCTCCTATTGCAGGATGACCATTGAAAAAGGCAACGACAAGGCTGTTTCAATGCGTCTTAATTATGCGTATTCGCGCATACTTTCTTCTTTTTATTCAGAGGGGAACAACAACGACAATACCATTACGAAATTCCCGATTTTCGAGCGCTATGAAAAATTGGGCGTTAAAAATCTAATTCTGAATGTCGGCAAGACTTACTGTTTCCAGTTTGCAAGAATGTCTCCAGACGAGGCAAAGAGCTTTCAGGAGGCTCTTGCGGCTACTTCTCTTTTCAGCGGAAGCGGAGACGCGTCGCTGCCTTCAGAGGCAAAGGAACCAGAATCCCCAAAATCTCCTTTGGACGCGCAAGGTTCGTATAGCGAAATAAGGCGCAAGTTCTCCGGAGATACCGGGCGCACGGTTAGGGTCCTAATCACCGTGAAGCTTGCGCGTTAAGGGGCGGCTTGAAGTTCTCACTGGCGTTTCAAGTTTTGCCGCGGGAGTTTAGGAGGATTGCGCACGGATGTCTGGCGCGGCGATTGGCGTATTTTTAACAGAGATATAATGAACCTGTTGTAAAGGCTGAATAATGACCTTGGATGAGTTTCAACGAATGATATCCGACGGAAAACCGCTGGAAGGAGACGAAATGATTGCATTTATGCGTGCCCAGAGCGATTTGTTTCGGAAAATTCAGTTTGAGCTGAATTCTAAATACCATACTCCGCAAGAAGTGCGCGAATTGTTCGGGAAAATAATCGGGAAAAAAGTCGATGATGGATTCTCTATGTTTCCGCCTTTTTATACCGACTTCGGGCGCAATATACACGTTGGAAAAAAGGTTTTCATAAATTCTTGCTGTCAGTTCCAAGACCAGGGCGGGATTTTTATAGGGGACAATTGTCTTATCGGGCATAGCGTGGTAATGGCGACTCTAAACCACGATTTGAATCCTGAAAAGCGCCAAAATTTGCGCCATAAACCAATTCGCATTGGAAACGGAGTTTGGATAGGGGCGCGCGCCGTAATACTTTCTGGGGTAACTATTGGTGACAATGCGGTAGTTGCGGCGGGGGCTGTCGTTGCAAAGGATGTTCCCGCCAATACAATAGTCGGTGGCGTTCCTGCGCGCATAATAAAAGGCATTTACGATTGATAATCGGCGCGCAGTTAAAGATATATGATTTTTTTCTAATTTATAAGATGCAAATTTAACGTTTTGTATATGGTTTTGCGGCAGCGCCTGCAAAGGGGGATTTTATAAAATAGGGTTTGAGCGGCTTAGAACGTAATTTTTATTTGTCTTGAATGCCAAAGTCTTTTGCGCCGCCGTTTTAAGTTCTTTCCATGCTGGCGGCATGCGTTTTGCGCGGCGCATGCCATATTTTTAAGCGCGCGGAATGTCGGGGAGCCAGCCGTTTATTTCTAGAAATTTTTCGGCAAAATGGTATCCGTCTAAAATGCTCCGGTCGGGGTCGCCAATGGCCTTCAAAGCTGCATATAAAGCCTCGACTGTGGCAAGGCCGTCGGGGTCTGAATGCATCTTTGATACCCGCGGATACGCCGTCTTTACCGTTGGCGGAAGCGAGCGGCTAATAAAATCTCCGAAAATTTTGGCGCGTATCCTAGGAAGAAGAAACCATGTGCTGTCGAGCAGCAGCAGGGGCCGTCCGAAGTCTTCCATTGAAATTGCGGGAGCGTTCATTTCAAGCACGGTAAATCCTGTTGCGTCGAATCGAAATCCGTCGGAGGCTTTTAGAAACTCAAAATTTGGATGGGCGTGCAAATGCCTGAGCGAACATTTTTTTAGGTTCTCTCTCGGATGCCTTATTACTGTCACGCGGGTCAGCATTTGAGGTTGCTTGTGAGGGAAAAGTATTGTTCGGTTATGCGGCGATGGTCAATCAGATTTTTTGGGGAAGTTTGAGCTCTTATTGCTCGACAACCCGCAAAAAAGTGGCAGTATCGGCGGATTATGGAAAGATATGCAGTCATAATGGCCGGAGGCGTAGGAGAGCGCTTTTGGCCGTTGAGCCGCGCTTCGAGGCCCAAGCATCTTTGGAACGTTGCGGGCGGGGATGGCTGCCTGCTCGAACAGACAATCCGCCGGGTCTCAAAAGTGGTTTGCCGCGAAAACATTTTAATAATAACCAACAGCAGGCAGGCCGGCGCTATTTCCGAAATCTGCGCAAACTTAGACGCTTCTCAAATAATATCCGAGCCTGTCGGCAGAGATACTAGCGCTGCGATAGGCCTTGCAGCCGCAATAATAATGGCGCGCTCAAACGGAGTTGATTCGTCTTTTGCCGTGTTTCCTTCCGACCATGTAATCGGAGACGAAGAAGCTTTTGCGCGCACAATTAACACGGCTTTTAGGATAGCGGAGGCAGGCGACAATCTTATAACGGTTGGAATATCTCCCGACCACCCTGCAACGGGATACGGCTATATAAAGCGCGGAGCGCAATTAGAGATATCGGGAGAGAAATATTTTGCGGTGGAGAGGTTCTTTGAAAAGCCCAATTTAAATAAGGCGCGCGAATATGTTGAGTCGGGAAATTTTTATTGGAACGCGGGTATGTTTGTATGGCGTACGGATTCCATATTCTCGGCGCTGCAAAAAAATCTGCCCAAAAGCGCGGAGGCCTTCGGGCGCATCAGGGCTAGGCTGTCTGCGGGGGAATCTTTGGACGAGATTTTAGCCGCAGAGTATTCTCCGCTTGAAAAAATAAGCATAGACTATGCCGTCATGGAAAAGGCAGGCAACGCGTATGTAGTACCGGCAAATTTCGACTGGGACGACGTTGGTTCATGGTCGGCCGCCGGGCGCCATATGCAGAAAGATTCTTGCGGGAACGCTGCAGGCGGCGAAGCCTACTTTAACGGGGCAAAAAATTGCGTATTGTTCGACGCAGCGGGCAGGGCGACAGCTTTCGTAGGGGTTGAAAACCTAATAGTGGTTCATACGCCGGACGCAACCTTGGTTTGCTCCAAGGATAAAGCCGAAGACGTAAAAGCTTTGGTGCGTTCGCTTCCCGAAAAATATAAATAAACGCATTTGGAATTTAAAAAAATAAAAAGAGATGAGCGAAGAAAAGAAAACGATACAGGAAATAAGCCACGACCTTTTTGCAGTCAGAAAGGCCAAGCTTGAAGCTATGCGCGAAAATGGCTTCGATCCCTTCCGCGCAAATTGGAATCAAACCCACACGAGCAAGACAGCGATAGAGTCATACGACAATTCATTGGAGGAGGGCAAAGACACCGAACACGAAGTGAGCGTTGCTGGCAGGGTATTGGTTTACAGGCTTATGGGCAAAGCCAGCTTCTTAAAAATTCTAGACCGCGACGGAATCATACAGCTATACGTTTCCCGCGACGCTCTCCCTGAAGGAGTTTATAACAACGACTTCAAAAAGTTTTTGGATGTAGGCGACATAATAGGGGCTAAAGGCAAGCTATTTAAAACTAAGACTGGCGAAATAACAGTCCGCGTAAACGATTACAAGATGCTTTCAAAAAGCATGCGCCCGCTTCCGGAAAAGTGGCACGGCTTGACCGACAACGAGCAGATTTACCGCCAGAGATATTTGGATTTGATCGTCAACCGCGATTCCGCGGAACGATTCAAGCTGCGCAGCAAGATAATCCGCCAAATAAGAGAGTTTTTATGGTCGCGCGATTTTGTCGAGGTTGAAACTCCTTCTCTGCACTCCATAGCCGGCGGCGCCGCGGCGCGTCCTTTTATAACCCATTTCAATGCTTTGGATTGCGATTTCTACCTGCGCATAGCGCTGGAGCTTTACCTAAAGAGAATGCTCGTTGGCGGGTTCGACAGGGTTTTTGAGATGGGAAGGGTATTCCGCAACGAGGGGCTGTCGCGCAGGCACAATCCCGAATTTACAATGCTTGAAGTCTATCAAGCTTACAGCGACTACCGCGGAATGATGGAACTTATACGCTCTATGATTTCCTCCATATGCCAGAATGTTTTAGGCACTACTTCCATACCGCGCGCTGACGGCGGGACTATAGAGCTCGGCGGAGAGTGGCGCGAGGTCACATACAGCGACCTTGTCCGCCAGGCTTCCGGGGACCCTGACTGGTTCAGCCGCACACGCGAAGAAAAACTGGCGGCTTGCCAGAAACTCGGCATACAGGTTGATCCGGCTCTCGACGACCATGAAATCACAAACGATGTTTACGAGAAACTAGTCGAGCCGACCCTAATACAGCCAACTTTTGTGACGCAAGTCCCGCGCGAGCTTTGCCCGCTTGCGAAGCTCAACCAGCAAAATCCGCGCGTGCTAGATGTCTTCGAACTTTGCATAAACGGACAGGAAATAGCTCCGGCCTATTCTGAACAAAACGATCCATTTATCCAGCGCGAAATGTTCGAGGCGCAAGTCGGCGAGGAAAAACAGAATCTCGACGAAGACTTCCTGAATGCGCTAGAGTATGGAATGCCTCCTGCGGGCGGAATGGGCGTCGGCATAGACAGGCTTGTCATTTTGCTGACAGGGGCGTCAAATATACGCGATACTATTTTGTTCCCAAGCCTGCGTCCCGAATAGCAGATGAAATGGTGGCTGTACATTGCCCTTAAACATCTCTTCCCGTCGGGGAAGTTCGTGTCGTTTTTTGCGGCGGTGTCGATTTTGGGGGTCGCGCTTGGCGTTTTGGGGCTGTTTGGAACCCAGAGCGTTATGAACGGATTCCACGAACAGATTGGCGTGAAATTGCGCGACACTTCCGGCGACGTAATTATCCGAAACCGCGGAAAGCCCATGTACGATACCCAGCCGCTTGTTGAGTCTCTCAAAAAAAATCCCGCGGTTAAGTCTGTTGAACTTGCCGCCCAAGGGCCGGTGATGATGCTTGTCGGAAACGTTCCCGCTTTCCCCGTTTTGCGCAGCTACGATACAATAACCGGAGAATGCGCGATTCCAATAAAAGAAAAAGACTTTGTGAAAATGGGGAATATAGACGATTTGGACGACGATTCCATAATAGTAGGCCAGCGGCTGGGCGCGTCGATGGGAATAGGCGTCGGCGACGAGGTGGAGATATTTTCTCCCACAATGCTAAATAAAATTAAAAAAGATGAAGTTCCCATGCCGGCGCGTTTGAGGGTTGTGGGGTTGCTCGCAACCGACTATTCTGAAGTCGATTCAAACATAGCGCTGGTTTCGCTGCGCAGGCTTAGGGACTTGTACAACCTTGGAGAAGGGTCGCATTCGGTTATTTTGAGGTTGAAAGACGGCGCCGATTGCGAGCTGATGGCTAGGGAAATATCAAAAAATCTGCGCTATCCTATGCGCGCGATTACGTGGCTTACAAATAACGCGGCATTTTTGCGGATAATAAAAATGGAAAAGGTCATGATGTCGCTGATAATTGTTTTAATTATTATAGTGGCATCTTTTTCTATTTGCATTTCTCTTTACACGTCAGTGCTCCGAAAAACAAGGGAAATAGGGCTTATGGGCGCAATGGGCGCGCGGCCGCTGCAAATCGCATGCACATATTGCTTTCAGGGCTTTTTTATAGGAGTGTTGGGGTCGTTTGCCGGACTGGCTCTCACTGTTTTGATACTGCATTTCAGAGAGCCGATTGTCGAAATTATCGTCGGCAGGGAAGCTCTTATAGAGTTTTATCATTTTGCGCATCTTCCCGTAAAATATGAATTCGCCGATGCTTGGCGCGCATGCGTATTTGCTACGGTTCTTTGCACTTTGGCAGGGTTGATACCTGCGCTGGGGGCTGCGCGCTTAAAATCTTCGGAGGCGATGCGCAATGAATGAAATAATACTGCGTGCAAAGGAAATAAAGAAGTCTTTCAAATCGCCAAACGGAGAGACGATAGACGTATTGCGCGGCGCAAACTTGGAAATTGCGCGCGGACAGAGCATAAGCCTGCGGGGTGAAAGCGGCGCGGGCAAGACTACATTTTTAAACGTAATAGCCGGATTGGAATCTCCGACTTCGGGGGAGATTTATTGGGACGGACAACGTGTTGATAATTTGTCTAACTCTAAGCAGGCGCGTTTGCGCGCAGGATTTATGGGGTTCGTCTTTCAGAACTACTGCCTAGTTCCGGAACTAAACGCCCTCGAAAATGTGGAGCTTGCAGCGCGCATTGCGGGAAAGTTTGACGCATCCGCGCGCAAGAGGGCAAAAGAACTCTTGGATAGTGTGGGGCTTTCCGGGCGGCTGAGGCACTTGCCGTCTCAAATGTCGGGCGGAGAAAAACAGCGTGTGGCTATTGCAAGGGCGGTTATGAACAATCCGCGCGTGATTTTGGCAGATGAACCAACCGGAAATCTCGACGAGGCAACGGGGCTTGAGGTAATGGATATATTTCTGACTTTATGTTCCTCTTATTCCACGTCGCTTTTGCTAATAACGCACAATCCTGAGTTTGCGGCAAGGACGTCCGCGCAAGTGAAGCTTGCGGCAGGAGTTTTGGAATAATTACGATTTTGCCGCTTTGTCAGGATTTGCCTTTGCAGGAGACGTTTGGGATTTCGCATTGCTTGGAGGGCGCGGTTGCTCTTGTATAAATAAGCGTTATGCGGCTCGCGGATTATTCGGGACAATTTTACTTTTTTTTAATGCGCGGCATTGCAAAGGCGTCTGAATGCTTTAATAGAATCCTTCCAAGAATTGTCCGGAGTGGGATTTTTTGAAAAACGGCTGATGAAGGTAAATATAATTTATAGGCAGCTGAGCGAGATTGTTTATAATACAAATAAAAAGGCTTTGTGCGGTCGGGGGGCGCAATAGGTTTATACCGGGCGCAGGGAGGATGGAGATTTTCTCTTGCGCGCAAAAAGTCGCCTGATTACGCAAAATAGCGTTTTTAACGGGTGTATAACAGGGTGGTTGCAGTTGGCGTTTTTAGCATAAAAATTCTAAATATCTTTTTGCAGACGACCGCAGGTTTTCGGAAATGCCTGAATATGATTGCAAGCAGTGCCGCATTATTTTATTGCGAAGGGAAAATAGGCTGTGCATCCCTGTTGTCTAGGGAGTGTTGGGAATTGCAGGGCGGCTTGCAAAATACCCTGTAAGAAAACAAGCGCAATGTATAATGTGCCGTATGGCATAATGATTCGCGTATATTATTAGTTGCGCACAGTAAAAATACTCTTGCCTGTTGGCAAATACTGCTGCCGTGCTTGGCCTTGGCGTAGGGTGATATGCGGATGGACTTTCAAAAAAAGCGGGACGCCCGCAAAGGCGCCCCGCTGGTTTAAACTTCTCAAACCTATTTAAGCCGTTCTATGTGGCGCGCAATTTCCGCGCGGAGCTTTGTGTATTCTTCGGGGTTAGGCAGCAGCATGACGGCATTTCTTCCGCCGGCGTTCGGAATAAACGCCATTTCCTTTATGCGCTCCAGCGTGTCAAGGGCGGGTTTGTCGTTCTTGGCTTTTGCAAGTTTTTCAAGCATCACGAAGTATTCGTAATCCTCTACGCCGTCGCGGTGGCTTTCCATTCTGACGCTTGAAAACGGCTGTGTTTGGCCGATGAGTTTCCCGGGGTAGAATATATATCCGTCTCCGTTGGGATAGCGCACGCGGTAGTGCTTTCCGGGAGTGTCAGACTGGGGTATGTCCATGTGGAGGCCCCATTTTAACGGATTTACTGTGTACCAGTCTGCGCCCCAGAATTCGTATCCTTTGAAGCCGTACTTATAGCAGTATAACGGAAGCAGCCTTTCAAGGGCGTTGTACGGATTGTCCAAGACAAACTGCCCGTCGGTGGTTGTTATAATTTCGGCGCCGCTTTTCTTTATCGTTTCAATGTCGTCGACTGATGCCTGCCCCTGGGCACCTACGCCCCATATGTTGAGCTTGCCAAGCCACTGCGGAACATAATACCATGTGCTGCAGTAAATCTTTATTTTGGGCGCGCCCTCGTGGATTGCGTCGCATAGGGCTATCATTTGCTTCTCTATGTTTTTGAGGTTAGCAAACGGCTCGTCGGATATGTAGAACATAAAGCGGTCGCTCCATCCCTTTTCTTCCAAGTGCTTGGCTATCTGCTTTAGACTTTCCACCAGGTACTCGCGGTATTTCGGATTGAGAACCGCATGGTCGGCGGATTCGTAGGGCCACTTTCCAGGATACGGATTTTCTCCTAGATAAGGCGCCGGCGGATTTCCCCAGCCAAAAGTTCCGTAGCGGAACGGCAGGTACAGGTATGGGAATTTTAGCTCGTTCAGGTAGAACTCCGCTTCTTCGTCGAATTTTGAGAAATCGGCTACGGGTTTCCCGTCGACAAGTTTGAAGTCTATTCTTGCCGGAATCGTATCTACGCTAAGCTTCTTAGACCGCATAAATTTTGCGGCGTCGTGCATGGTATGGCTCTTATATTTTGCTCCCGCTCCCATCCTTACGTCGAAAATTGCGTAAAGCTGAGGTTCGTCCGAGAGGGAGAAGTCATAAACCCGAATTTTGTAGGGAATGCTTTTGAGAACTTTGCCTCCGGCTTTCAATTCTATATTGCCTGAATATATTCCGGATTGCGCATTTTTTGGCGCGTTGAAAATCAAATAGACACCCTTAGTGGTTTTTGCGGCCAAATCAAATTTTGCAAACGGCAAAATGGGATCCGGATACATTACGCCAAAATTGTTCGGCGGAACAAAGCGTTCATATGGCTTCAAATCTGTAAAGTGGAAGTATCGGCTTTCCGTATCGATGCCGACGTTGCCAATATTTCCTATTTGCGGAGCAGGCAGAGTCGGGCGATCTTGGATCCCAAATAGAATTTTGGCGCGTTGGAGTATCGGCATTGAATCGTCGTAAACGGGCGCGCTTGCAGAAACTTCCAGATCCTTTATTTCCGAGGAGCTTCTGATACCCAGCTGCATGCCTTCATATTCGTTTCCGGCAAGCTCCAAATATGGCTCGGCGTCGGAAGACTGAACGTCTCCCGTGAATATTTTTATCAGATTGTCCACTTGCCATACGGAAAAATCCTTTTCTTTCGCGTCGGATGCGCTTTCGAATCCGACAAGGCTTGCATTTACGCATTGGGCGGCGATTATTCCGTCGTAAAAGTATTTGCCGCTTGTGGCGGTGAGATGGACGCTTACGTTGCCCTCGCTTCTGGATGGGATGTACATAGAGAACATCTGCCAGTCTTTGCCGGAAATTGCCGCGGAATAAGATTCGAACGTTGAGCCCTTGGGCGTATAGTGCGCATTTACGGAGCCGCCTCCGTCCGGACATTTTACCCATCCGATTATCATATATCCGCTCATTGGCTCAGTGGGAACTCCTTGGCGCAGGCCGTACCATCCTTTGGGCGCGGTGTCTTTTATATCGAGCATTGCTGCGCGTTTGCCGAAAAGCCCTCCATCTACAAATTTTATGTCGACGTCTTTTCCTCCGGCAATACTCCAAGAATTGCCGTTTTCCTCAAAACTGGAGTTCTTATAGAGATTTACGGGAGAGTTCATCAGCTTTTCAAAATCCTTTGCGGATGCAGAGGACGAAATTTGCGTCTCATAGTCGCTAAGTATTCCGCTCGCCTGTTTGGCCTTTGCTTGGACAGTTTGATTCTTTTTATCCTTATTCAAATAGACGTAGAATACTTTTTCCGAATGCGGCGGGATGTCTCCAATTTCAAGAACCATATTGCCGGAAGCCAAAAGAAACGGAACTTGCTTATTGTCGACAAATGCGGCAAACGATTCCGCGTCGTAGTTTGCGTTGGTTATCCTGTTTATTGGGATTACAACAAGAGAGTTCTTTTTGCGCTCTTGGGAGAAGTTAAATGAGCTAAGCACTATTCTCGACGGATATTGGGCTTTTGAAATATGCCATTGGGAGCTTTCCCCAGTCTTGGCGAATTCCAAGGATTCAACTTTGCCTATGGAAACCTGCGCCGCTCCTTGAGACCTTTCTATTTTTACGCTCATATCGTCGAACCAAGCCTTGCCCTCCTTGGCGTAGAGCACCGTTCCAAAACTCAAGTAATTGACCCCTTCCGGGATGGTCCCCTCAAAGTCCACTTTTTTCCAGCCGAAAGTTCCCTTATTGTTGTCTTTGTGCAGGAAATTTTTGGATCCCACGTGAATGTAGAATCCGGCTCTCCCGTCGACATTTTCTCCTTTTACCCATCCGCTTATCTTGTATTTGTCTCCCGGCCCGACTGGAAACTGGCGCGATATGCATACCCACTCTGGTTTAGAGCCTTTTTCGGCGGTTGTGCTTACGCATTTCCCGCCTTCGCGCCCGCTATTTTCTTCAAGTTTATTGTAATAGTTTTTCTGGGAGTTATCGCTCCAATTTGGCACGGGGAGCGATTTTAGAGACTCAAAATCCAATGTCTCATCTACCGGTCCGGATTTTAAATTTGACGGCAACTCCCAGGCTTTTGGATTGTCGAAATATACCCAAGCCCGAGATTTTTTGCCTGGCTCGCAGGCTACCGGTATGGCAAGCTTTGCGCCTTCAGAAATAATTTCAGACTCAGGCTCCAGCGCAAACAACAGTTCTTTACCGTTCTCTGAAACAACCCTTAACTCTTTGGACGGCCTTCCAACTATTCCGAGTTCTTTTGCGGAAATGTAGGACAATTGCCCGTCCAGAGCCTTGCCGGTTTTGTTTTCAAATGTCACTTCAACGCGTTTTAAGTGAGGGCGACCTCCATCCAGATACAATTGCGAATGCCAGATTTCCGCGTGAATGCAGCAGGTCGCAAATATCGCCGCAAACAACATTGTCGTTTTTCGTATTTTCATAATTAATTCCCCATTTTTAGAAAAGAAATTTCTTGAGAAGACTATAATTCCAATAACATAAAAAGTGCCGCCGTTCAAGATTGATTTTTTAATGCTTTACAATTATTTTATAGGCTTTAAATTAAATGAGCTATGAGACATTTATATTTATTGGGACTGTTATACGCAGGGGTTCTTGGAGCATCCTGCACCGCGGAAGACAAGAACTTGGTTCTGAAAGAAGATTTTGAAGATATTTCAAACAGCCAATTCTTTTCCAAATTGGAGTTTAACGGCGAAACTGTTTCGGAAGGAACTGGAAAGGATGCCGTTGAAGGGAAAACTTCTCTTGTGCTGAACACACTGAAAGAAAAGGGTGAATGGCCGCGCTCGATAAGATATCCCAAAGGCGGTCTTGAGGGAGGCAAGTTTTACGAGATTACTTTTGACTATAAAGTGCTGGATTCCGACAGGAAACAGATAATGAATTTTGCATTGATAGAATGCCAAGTAAACGGAAAAAGCGAGCGCATAGTGACAGAGACGTTCGGCGAAAAGGCCGGTGAAACAGGCACAGTTAGAGTTGTGGGGCGCGTTCCGGAGGGCGCAAAAAACGCCTATTTAGATTGGACGTCGCACAACGGAAGCCGGATTGCCATCGACAACATAAAAATCCGCGAGTTTGAAGCGCCCAAAGAAAGCGATTGGATGTTTGAGCCCGGCGCTTTCAAGGCAATGCGCTTTAAGCCTACGCATCCTAATTTCATGGATTTGTCCCTGCCAATGTTCAAAATGACAAAAGAGCAGTTCTTTCCGTTTGTCGATAGGTACGGACAATTCAAACACCGCGAGTGGAAAAATAAAATCCATTCTAACGACGACTACAAAGCCCGCATCGCAGACGAGGAAAAATTCAACAAGAAACATCCGCCGCTTAAAAACCGCGATGAATTCGGAGGGTTAATAAGCGACGACCATAAATACGAGGCAACCGGCAAATTCCGCACCCAGAAGGTCGGCGGGAAATGGTTTTTGGTGACCCCAAAAGGCAACCTGTTTTGGTCTTTGGGCATAGACTGCGTGGGCAGCTTCCCGTCTACTCCCATCAATGGCCGCGAAAATTACTTCGACGATATAGCCGATGAAAACTATAAGTCTATCGCATGGTGGGGAAAGTTCGACTACGAGGGCAAGCACGATGTGTTTAACTTTGTCCGCCGCAATGTCGCCGAAAAATACGGAGACAGTCCAGACGCCACTTACGGAAAGATAGCCGCTAAGCGTATGCAGGCTTGGGGGCTTAACACTTACGGCGCATGGACGCAAAATTTTGTTTTGAACGAGCAGACCGTTCCGTATGCGCTGATAGTGGGCTCTGTAAAGACTTCAAATCTGGAATCAAAAGAGAAGTTGAACGCTTATTGGATTCCATTCCCGGATTACTTCGATCCTAAGTTCGAGTCTGAGACGATGAAAAGCATAGCTAAATCCGCCGCATATATAGAGTCTCCCTACTGCATAGGAGTGTTTGTCGACAATGAGCTTCCGTGGCAGAATAAGGACTTGCTGACGGCCCGGGCCATTCTCACATGTCCTCCGACCCAGTATTCCAAGATTGAGTTTAAAAATATATTGGAGAAAAAATACGGCTCTATAGAGAAACTGAACGCCGCATGGAATGCCAAGTATTCGGATTGGAACGATTTTCTGAAGAAGGACGATTTTATACCATCCACAAAGGAAGCTGAAGCCGACATGGTTGCATTCGAACGCAAAATTTACGAGCATTACTTTACGGTTTGCCGGAATGCAGTAAAAGCTTGCGATCCGAACGCAATGTATTTCGGATGCAGGTTGGCGTGGACCAATGAGACCTGCGCGATTGTCGCCAGCGAGATTTGCGATGTCGTGAGCTATAATCTCTACCGCAACGACGTTTCCGGATACGAATTGCCCAAGGGTGCGCAGGACAAGCCGATCATAATAGGCGAGTACCACTTTGGAAACCAGGACAGGGGCGTGTTCGGCGGCGGACTCAGGCCGCGCAAGACTATGGAAGATAAAGTGGAGTCTTACGAGAAATACACAAAGAGCGCCATAGAGAATCCCGTTGTTGTCGGGGCGCACTGGTTCCAATGGTTCGACCAGCTGACAACCGGCCGTTCTGACGGCGAAAACTACTCCATAGGCTTTGTGGATGCTTGCGACACTCCACATTACGAAATGGCAAAAGCCGCCCGCAAGATTTCGCGCAAAATGTACGACATGCGTCTAAAAGCTCCGTTGGAGCAGTCAAAAAACACAGAAAAGACGACTGTCTACTAATTCTTATTGTTCTCTTATTGCGCCGGTTTTTTGCTCCGGCGCAATGGAATTAATGGCTTTTAGCGGCGCCGGCTGCCCTGGCGCCGCTTTTTTATGATTGCATGTCTGCAATAGGTCTCCGGCTCGATGAGGCTGTGCGCATGCCTATATGCTCTGGGGAACTTTTGCATAGGAAAGCGGTTTGTGCAAAAATTTAAAATAATGGGTTGTCATAACGGGATAATTTGCAATCATTGCCGGCTATAAATGCAGTTTTGGGTTGGCTAGATGTTAAGGGCGTTTTTATGTGGCAAGTATATGCAATTTTGTCGGCTTTGTTTGCAGCGCTCACCGCGATTTTTGCAAAAGTAGGCGTCGACGGGATGAATTCCAATTTGGCTACGGCGGTTCGCACGTTGGTCATCCTCTTTATAACTTGGGGTGTCGTATTTTTCACGGTCGATGCGAGGGAACTTAAGGATGTTCCAGCGCGAACATTTGCTTTTTTAATTCTTTCAGGAATGTCTACCGGTTTGTCTTGGTTGTTCTATTTTAAGGCCCTGCAAGTAGGAGTGGCATCCAAGGTTGCTCCGGTTGACAAGCTGAGCGTTGTCTTTACCATAATATTGGCGTATCTTTTTCTGGGCGAACCTCTCACCCCGAAAGTTGCGTTGGGCGGGCTTCTCATATTGGGCGGTTCCCTGGTGATGATTATTTAAAATGCAGCCTTGATTTTTTGTGCGGATGCGTGCCTTAGTTTTCCATATCTTACTAAGCTACACAAAAAAATTTTATAAAAGGGCTTGACAATGTTGGGTTGTGGCGTTTCATTAACAACTTTTCATTAAATTAGAACGAGAGTCTTAGACATGAAAGTCGTATCATCAATCAAGTCTTTGAAGGGCCGCCATCCCGACAACAAAGTTGTTCGTCGCAAGGGTCGCGTCTATATTATCAACAAAACCAATCCCCGTTTCAAGGCGAAGCAGGGTTAATCAACTTTGGAGCAAAACCACTATGAAACAAAATATCCATCCCGACTTCCATCCAGTCTGTTTTGTGGACGTATCTTCGGGCGCCCGTTTTCTCACGCGCTCCACTATGAAGAGCAAGCAGGTTGAAAACATTGACGGCGTAGATTACTATATGATTTCGCGCGATGTGACCGCAGATTCCCACCCCGCATATACAGGCGAAAAACGTTTTGTCGACACTGCCGGCCGCGTAGAAAAGTTTCAGAAGAAGTTTGCGCGTCGTCGCGGATAATTCTATCGGAAATAGGTTTTATAAGTGGGCGCCGAAGATTCGGCGCTTTTTTTTACAATCAAGGCGTTTTTTTGTATCGCAAATTCCCGCACACGCGTAAAAAAAAGCTTTAAAGAACGCCCAAAAAATGCGTTAATTTGGCAATTACAGGCTGTATTGTGCGCCGAAAAATTTTTTTGAGATGAGAATACAAAAGTACATATCGCAGTGCGGGATATGCTCCCGCCGCGAAGCCGAAACTAAAATATTGGAAGGTTTAGTCACCGTAAACGGCAAGCCCGCGGAAATCGGCCAGGATGTCAATCCGGAAACGGACAGAGTTTGGGTTGACGGTAGGGTAGCCAGGGGCGCGGTGAAGGAAAAAGTGGTTTTGGCAATGAACAAGCCCAAGGGATATTTGTGCTCCAATAGCGATCCATTTGAGGCCCAGACGGTTTTTGATTTGCTGCCCGAACCCTATTCAAAGATGAAGCTATTTTGCTGCGGGCGCCTCGACAAAGGCTCGCGCGGATTGCTTATTCTGACAAACGACGGAGATTTGGCCAATAAAATAACCCATCCGTCTGGCGGCATCATAAAGCGGTATCGGGTGCTTTTGAACCGGGACTTGGACGAAAAAATAATTCCCGCTCTTTTGCGCGGCGTTATGTGCGATGGCGAAAAACTGCGCGCAGAGAAAATAATTCCGGATCCGTATCTTGACGTACCTCTTGCCAAGCGCAGGGCCGAAGTCTGGCTTAGCCAGGGCAGAAAACGCGAAATTCGCAGAATGTTTGAGGTAATGGGATATTACGTTAAGGATTTAAAGCGTTTTCAGATAGGCTCGTACGAAATGAAACGCATACCGGAGGGTGCTGTAAAAACGCTGTCTTCGGCCGATATAAAAAGGCTTTTACAAAACGGAAAATAATGTTTTTATTTTAGAGTTTTATATGGAAAAGATTTTTGACAGCGTTGAAGATTGCATATCCGAATTTGCGCGGGGTGGAATCGTCATTGTCGCCGACGATGAGTCGCGCGAGAACGAGGGCGATATGATTGTCGCCGGCGAAAAGATAACGCCCGACGCGATAAACACAATGGTGCGGTTTGCGCGCGGATTGGTGTGTGTGCCGACAACGTCTGAGCGCCTTACGGAGCTGGGGATAGACGATATGGTCCGCCTTAACCGCGATTCTAAAGGTACGGCGTTTACGGTCACCGTTGATGCAGCAACTGGCGTCACAACAGGCATAAGCGCGGCAGACAGGGCTAGGACAATAAGGCTTATGGCAGATCCTAAAGCCGGAGCCGGAGACTTTGTGAGTCCCGGGCATATCAATCCTTTAAGGGCACGCAAAGGTGGCGTTTTGGAGCGCGCCGGGCATACTGAGGCGGCTGTGGATTTGGCGCGTTTAGCGGGTCTGTATCCTTGCGCGGCGATATGCGAAATTATGAACGACGACGGCACTATGGCGCGCATTCCGGACTTGGTTAAGTTTAAGAAGCTCCATAATATGAAGATGATGAGCGTCGCTTCGCTAATAGAATACCGCCTAAAGACGGACACGCTCATATCCAAAATTTTTGAAAGGCCTATTGCAACACGGCACGGAGAATTTAAGCTGGTCGGATTCAAAGCCACAGACGGCAATGCGCATTACGCGTTGGTGCGCGGCGAGATTTCAGCGGAGCCGGCTCTTGCTCGTGTACACTCTGAAAACGTCTATGCCGATATTTTCGGAGACAGGGATTTTTCTTGGGGCGCGGGTTCTTTCGACAAGGCTCTCGAAATGGTCGCAAAGGAAGGGCGCGGGGCGGTCGTATATATAAGCCAGCCCAATTCCGGAATAAATATTCCCGAAGGCGTGCCGCTTTCTCCAAACGTGCGAGACTATGGAATGGGCGCCCAGCTGCTTAGGGCTCTCGGGTTTAAAAAGATAAAACTTCTGACTACGCACATCGGCAAGCACGCTCTTCCCGAAGGCTTCGGGTTGGAAATAACTGAAGAAATTAAAATCGATACGCTATGAGCTTGGATAAGCCAAAATCAAAAAAACTCGACGCGTCGGATTACTCTTTTGCGATAGCCGCTTCGCGTTTCAACCAGAAACTTGTCGACGCTCTTCTTAAGGATGTTTGCAAAACACTGGCGGAATGCGGGGCAAAAGACTCGAACATAAGGGTGCTAAGGGTTCCGGGAGCCGCAGAGCTGCCTTTTGCGGCAAGCAGGCTGGCTCTTCTTGGGTACGATGCCGTCATTTGCCTCGGCGTAGTCATAGCTGGAGAGACTCCGCACCATTTGATTATAGCCCACAGCACCGCGGACGCATTGCAGCGTATAGCGGTGGAAAATGGAATTCCCATAATAAATGGAATAGTTGTGACCAACGACAAAGCACAGGCGGAGGCTAGGACAATCGGAAAAATTCGGCGCGGGGTTGAATTTGCCGATAGCGCGATTGAAATGGCTGTTCAGAGTGCTGCGCTATACGACGAAATAGAAGAGTTCAATTTCGACGACGATGACTGGGACGACGAAGGAACTTTCGACGTGGACGATTCCGACGACGACGGAAATACAATCACCCTTAATTAATTTTTTGATTTTCTAGGGCATTAAAAAAATGAGCGAATTAAAGGAAAACAACAAACTTTCCGGAAGGCGCGAAAACCGCATAGCTGCAATGCAGTTTATCTATATGACCCAATTGAACAAGGGAGATACCTTGGAGAGGTCGCTTGAGGACTTTTTTGAGACAAAAGAAAAGCCGCGCGAGTTTTATGGATTTGCGGAGGAATTAATAGCAGGGTATAACGCCCATTCCTCCGAAGTCGACGCCGCTATCGAAAAAAGCGCAACAAACTGGTCTATGGACAGAATGGCGAAAGTGGATTTGGCTATTTTGCGCTTGGCGGTTTTTGAGCTGCTGTTCCGCACCGATATTCCGCCGGTCGTCTCCATAAACGAGGCAATAGACCTTGCCAAAGAGTTTTCTTCCGGTGAGTCCCGCAGGTTTATAAACGGAGTTTTGGACAAAGTAAAAAGCACTCTGACCCGTCCCCTCCGTTCAGCCGGAAAATAAGGAAAAAATGTTCGGACTTTTTAAGAAGTTTAAAGATGGATTAAAGAAGACCGCCGAGAACGCCCTGGGCGGATGGATTTCGCTCTTTGGCCGGAAGATAGACGAATCCGATATAGACAAAATAGAAGAAACCCTGTACGGGGCGGATTTCGGATACGATACCACTGAAGAGATTGTCGGTGCGATTCGCGCGGAATACAAGAGAAATAAAGAGCTTCACGGAAAGCGCGCTGCTGAAATAGGAGCTGCCGTACTCGAAAAAATCCTCTCAGGTTCGGAAGGCGCATTGGCGCAGTCGCAAGACGACGGGAAGCCGTCGGTAATTTGCCTTGTGGGAGTCAACGGCGCCGGCAAGACGACAACCGCCGCAAAGCTCGCCTATCTTTTGGGAAAAAATGGCGACGGCGTTGTGTTGGGGGCGTGCGATACTTTTCGCGCCGCCGCAAACGAACAAATCCGCGAATGGGCGCGGAGATTGGACGTAAGGCTTGTCGAAAGCAGCCGCGGCGCCGATTCTGCGGCAACCGCTTGGGACGCTTGGCAATCAGCAAAAGCAAAGGGCGCAAAATGGCTTGTGATAGACACGGCGGGGCGCCTCCATACAAAGGAGAATTTGATGGGAGAGCTTGCAAAAATCCGGCGCGTTTTGGCGAAAAACGATTCTGCGGCCCCGCACAATGCCGTTATAGTTTTGGACGGAAGCTTGGGGTCTAACAGCATCGAACAGGCTGAGGCATTTCACAAAGCCTTTGGGCTTACAGGAATGATTATTACAAAACTCGACGGAACCGGGAAGGGCGGGGCGCTCGCCGGAGTGTATCGCCGCTTGAAACTCCCTATTCTTTATGTCGGCCTCGGCGAGAAACCGGAGGATTTGCAAAAATTCAATATCCGCGCCTACGTAAATGGCGTATTCGGATTGGAGGGGGCTAATGATTGAACAGAAAGTTGAGCTCGGCAGCCGCAGCTACTGCATACATATTGGCGAAGGGGCTTTTGACGAGTCTTTAAAGGTTTTTGAACGCGTCTCCGCGGGCGGCCGGAAAGTTTTCTGCATCGCCGACAACGCCGTTCTAAAGGCTCATCCGCATACGGAGGCCGCATTGAAAAAGGCCGCCTGCATAATACCTATATTCGGCGGGGAACATACAAAATGTTTTGCGAAGCTTGCCGATATTTGTTCCGTTCTAGCGCGTTCCGGAGCAGATAGAAAGAGCGCGATAGTAGCTCTAGGAGGCGGTGTCGTCGGAGACCTGTCCGGGTTTGCCGCAGCGGTGTATATGAGGGGGATTGATTTCTACCAAATTCCGACGACGCTTCTTGCTATGGTTGATTCGTCGGTAGGCGGCAAGACGGGGATTAATATCGCAGAGGGGAAAAATTTAGTGGGTGCGTTCCACCAGCCATGCGGAGTTTTTGCGGACACTTCTTTTTTATCGACTCTGCCGCAAAGAGAATTTGCCGCCGGAATGGCGGAAGTTATAAAATGCGCTGTTTTGGGGGATGCAAAAATGTTCAGCTTTCTGGAAAATCTTGAAGCGCCGCTTTCCCCGCGCGACGCAAATTTATCCGAAGCTATAAGAATGTCCTGCAAGCTAAAGGCTGAAGTCGTCGCCGCTGACGAGTGCGAAACCAGTTCCGAGGGAGGCAGGGCGCTGCTGAATTTGGGGCATACGTTCGGGCATGCCATTGAAAACTGCGCCGGATACGGGAACTATCTTCACGGGGAGGCCGTAGCAATGGGAATAATAATGGCGGCTATGCTCTCCAAAAAGCTCGGATTGATAAATTCGTCCGATTTGCAAAGAATAGAAAATGTCATCTTGAAAAACCGCCTTCCCGTTAGGCTGCGCGAACCTCTCGATATCGGCGCAATGTTGGCGGCAATGTCGCACGACAAAAAATCCGCCTGCGGGAAATTGAAGTTTGTGTTGATAAAGTCTATAGGCAAAACTTTCACAGCTCCCGCGGACGGCAAATTGGTTCGCGAAGTTTTGGAGGAGTTCGTCAATTGCAGATAGTATGTATATGCATTTGACAGACGCCCACTGCCACGCAAATTTTAGCATGTTTGCGGACGGAGACGGGTTGGCGGTAGGTTTGCGCGCATGCGTGGATGCTTGTTTTAGCGGAGATTGGGAGGGATTGCGCGCTTTTGACGCGTTTGAAATAAAGAAAGCATACGGGCTGCATCCTGATTTGCGCATATCGGAGTTTGACAATATAGAGTTTGTAGAGCGGGAGGTTTTTGAAAGATTTTTGCCTGAAGTTCAGCAATATTTAATTTCCGCCGACGCCATAGGTGAAACCGGTCTCGACGCAAGAATCTCCGAACGGGTTCCCATGGATTTGCAGCGCAAAGTTTTCGCAGCCCAGCTGAAACTTGCCGACAAATTCCGCCTGCCGGTGATAGTGCACTGCGTCGGAGCTTGGGGTGGGGCTCTTGACGAGCTTCTAAAATGGAGGCAAAGCGGAGACAATATAACCGAAAGCCAGCGATTGCGGGGAGAAAAAGAAAAGAGATTTTTGATTCACGCCGCAAGATGCTCGGCCGAAATGGTCAGGGAGTTCGAGAAGATAGGTGGATATTTTTCATTTGGCTTGCGCGAGTTAAGCTCTGAAAAGGGAACTCTTTGCGCTGCCGCAGTGCCCGTCGACAGGCTGATGGTTGAAAGCGACGGCGTTTCTTCAAGGGAAAAGATCTCGGAAACCATAGAAGTCTTGGCGAAAATAAAAGAGGTTGATCCAATTGAGCTCTCAGAAAAGATATATTTAAATTTCAACAATTTTTACGGCAAATGAGCGGCGGGAGATTTTCAAGAAGCGCAATGCTTTACGGAAAAGAGGCGCAGGCGAAAATAGAATCCGCGTCGGCGGCTATTTGCGGAGTCGGCGCAGTGGGGTCGTTTGCGCTTGAAGCCTTGGCAAGAATTGGAATCGGGAAATTTTACTTGTTTGATTTTGACGCTGTTGAAATTTCAAACATAAACCGCCAATTGTGCGCCTTGACTTCTACCATTGGAAAAAAGAAAGTAGAGGTGGCGGCTGCGAGAGTGGCGGATATCAATCCCGCTGCAAAGGTATTATGCTTCGAAAAATTTATAGGCGAATCAAATTGTGCCGATATCATAAATTGCTCGCCAGACGTAATTGTCGATGCCATAGACAGTATTTCTTCAAAAGCCGCCCTAATCTCAAGCGCTTTAAGAGCGGGAGTGCCGGTGGTGTCGAGCATGGGGGCTGCGCGCCGGACGGATGCGTCAAAAATTTGCGTCGCGCGGCTTTTTAAAACTTTTAATTGTCCTATGGCGGCGAGATTGCGAAAACAATTGCGGGCGTTGGGTGTGGAAAAGGCTCCTGTTGAGTGCGTGTTTTCTTCGGAAGCCGCGCCGGCAAATACACACGAAACCTCCGGGGACGGTAAAAAAATCGTCGGCAGCACTCCGATTGTGACAGGGATTTTCGGTTTGCGTCTGGCGGGTTTGGCGTTGGATGAAATATTGAAAAAATAAAAGGGAAATGGGTCTTTACGACAGAGATTATATGGGCGGCGACTATCGCGGGGGAGGCTCTTTAAAAAGGGCTTTTGCCGGGTGGTCGGCAGTTAAGTTTTTAATTGTCCTGAATGTTGTTTCGTTCGTAGCCGGGGCTTTTGCCGATAAGGCGTTCGGGTTCGGAGCGTACTATCAATTATTTGAACTTTCGTGGCAAAATCTGGCTCAAGGCAAAATTTGGACGGTATTAACGTATTCTATTTTGCATGCCAACCTATTGCATATAGTTCTGAATATGATAGGGCTTTATTTTATAGGGACTCCCTTGGAACGCATTATAGGGGCGAAAAAGTTTTTTGCAGTTTATTTGTTTGGGGCATTTTTGGGCGCATTTGCGTGGCTTGCGACTTCGGTAGGCGATACCGCAGGCCTAGTTGGCGCGTCGGCTTCGGTTATGGCTGTTTTTGCCGCATTTTGCTTCTTTTATCCGCCGGTGCCTATTACGTTTCTTATTTTCTTTGTGCTTCCGGTCTCGATGCGCCCTATGACGATGCTTAAAATCGCGGCAGTTTTTGAAGCCTTGGGATTGGCTTACAGCCTTTCCGGCGGAGACGCCGCAATCGCTTACGCCGCGCATCTGGGAGGAATGGCTGCCGGAGCTCTTTTTGCGGTTTCCTTCCAAAGGGGGTTGCTTGGCTTTTTGGACAAAATTGCCGCGCCCAATTTTTCTTTGAAAGGCAAGCGCGGGAACCGCGCCAATGTGGAAACGTATTCGTACAGGGTCAATATTACCGATCCTGTAGAATTAAAGCGGGAAGTAGATAGAATTCTCGATAAAATAAACGCCTCCGGTTTTGCCTCGCTTACGGAAGACGAGCGCGAGACTTTGCGACGCGCCAAAAGCTATTTAAAATGAGGAACATTTTTAGAAACCGTCTTGTCAAAGACTCTAATATTCATATAACGATAAAAGATTTATAAAAGTTTTCAGATGATAAAGCTAAGAAAATTGTTTTTGTTTTTTGCGCTGATTGTCGGGTTTGCGGCTCTGCCTTATGCCCAACAGGGCGCAGGCTTAACTTCGGAGGCTGCGGTTTCGGTTAAAAAAGCCGAGAAAAAATCCGCGCCGATGACTCTGCAAACCACGCCAAAAATGCGCAACGAGACCAGGTATCTCGTATTTTGCATGGAACGCGGGCATTATCTAAAAACGCCGATTACGGAACTCGACGTGCGCGAATTTATACGCGAATACATGCAAAATTTGGATTTCTTTAAGCTTTTTTTCACTGCAGAGGATGTCCAATATTACCAAGATTTTTTTGCGCCGTCCATCGACATAATGCTGAGGCAGGGCACGCTTCTGCCAGCGTATTCCATTTACGAGAAATTTCTGGAACGCGCAAATGCCCGCATAGATTGGATAAAGAAGCGCATGGACGAGCCTTTCGATTTTGACACAGCCGAAACCTTCCGTCCCGACCGAAGCAAAGAGGATTGGCCCGCCAGTATGGCCGATGCGGACAAGTTATGGAATAAGCGCATCACTTACGACCTCATAAACGAGATATTGGGATACTCTCTCGACGCAAAGAAAGCCGAGAAGCAAAAAGGCAAAAAAGACGGAGCCGCCAAGCCTTCCAGCGCGTCGCCGGGAGAAGAAGCCGCCGCATTGGCCGCCGAACCGGACGAATCCGAAAATATGATAGAAAAGGAAGTTCTCCAGACAGAGGTTATGGAGGAGGAAATCCCCAAAACTTTTGAGGAAAAGCTGGCCAAGGCAAAGAAAGAAGTTCTCCGCCGCTATGAACGCCTTGTTGAAAACTATGCGAAAGCCGACGCTGTAGAGGCCCAGGAAATTTATCTTAATACCCTCTCGCGCCTTTACGATCCGCACTCTGCATTCCTTTCTGAATATTATCTTGAGGAGTTCGACATATCTGTGCGGAACGCCCTCGTGGGAATCGGAGCGCTTCTTCAAGACAAGGACGGCTACTGCACTCTTGCCGAATTGATGCCTGGAGGCCCGGCTGAAGAATGCAAACTTCTCAAGCCTGGCGACAAAATATTGGGAGTGGGCCAGGAAACAGGAGAAATTGTGGACGTTATAGGCATGAAACTCCGCAATACAGTCAAGATGATTCGCGGAAAAGAAAACACAAAGGTTCGTTTGCTTATAGAGCCGGTTTCGAATCCGTCGGCACGCAAGATAGTGACGCTTGTAAGGCGGGAAATAAAGCTTACAACTAAACTTGCAAAGGCTGATGTCTACACAATACCCGTAGGCGATAAAACAGTTCCCATAGGAGTTATAGATCTTCCCGCTTTTTACGGCGAAGGCGGACTGAACGGAGAGTCCAAAGGTTTTAGCACCACAAAAGACGTTGAGGAGCTTCTCACAAAGCTCAAGGCAATGAATGTAAAGGGCATTATTTTGGATTTGAGGCGCAACGGCGGCGGATTTTTGAACGAGGCCGTCGATCTTGCAGGATTGTTTATCAAAACCGGGCCGGTTGTTCAAGTCCGTGATGCCGGGGGACGGACAAACAAACTGCGCGACGAAAATGAAAAGATTGTTTGGAACGGGCCTCTTATAATTCTGGTAAGCCGTCTTTCGGCATCCGCGACAGAGATTGTCGCCGGCGCGCTAAAAGACCATCAGAGGGCGATAATAGTCGGCGATAAGTCGACTCACGGCAAAGGCACTGTCCAGGCCGTTTACCACTTGCAAAATTTCGATCCGGAGCAAAAGAGCGCCGCAAAGGTCACCATTCAAAAGTGGTATGCGCCCAATGGCGAATCAATACAGTTAAAGGGAGTTCATTCCGACATAGTCCTTCCGTCGGCGTACGACTATATGGAAATAGGCGAACAATATAAAGACTACGCCATGAAATGGGACAGCATAAGCCCTGATGCAATAGAGCACCTCTATGGATACGGCCTTCCTCAAGGACAGGCGGAGGCTTTAATGGGGCTTCTTACAAAGCAATCTGAAAAACGGCAGAAGTCTCTTGAAGATTTTGCCCTTTGGAACGAGCGCTTGGATTGGGTAAAGGCGCGTCAGGCCAAAAAGGATTGGAGCTTGAATTTCAAAAAGCGCGAGCAGGAACTAGACGCCGACGAAAAATACAACGAGCATGTAAAGGAAGTCCAGAAAAAGCTTGCGGAGAAAAATTATTCCAAGCAGGAAGTTCTATTAGACAGCGCAAAGGATGTCGAAAAGAAAGAAGCCGGAAATTCGGACGGCTCAAAAGACGATTACGATATCGATTCCATTGACTCTGACATAGACGACGATACTCCGGAATTCGACGTTCAGCTGCGCGAGTCTCTCAGAATAATGGCTGATTGGCTTGAAGTGCTTGAGCATCCCGAGGTTCTAAAGAACTCAAAGCCGGAGAAGAAAACCGACGCCGGAGATTCTATTGAAAACTCACAAAAATCTTCTCCCGAATCTTCGCAGCCTGTTGCGTCCGCCGCAAACAGATAGCGGAAACAGCATGGGCTTTTCGGCGGCAAAAAAGAAAAATTAGTTTTCCAGACTTTCAAAGTTGCGATGCCGCGGGCAAGCCTGCTGCTGAGAGTTTATTCCCCCCCCACTGGGGCGCAGGCGTTTTAGGCATTCAGTTTAAAACGCCCATATCTTTCCGGGGAATGCGTTTCGCAAATCGTTTCGCAAATTTTTAGGCTGGGCGATATTTTGCGTGTTTTCTAATAAAAAGCGGGGCGCATTAAAAGCGCCCCGCTTTTTTTTAATTTCCATGAAGGTTATTTGTCGGAAGGCTTTTCAATATTGTTGCTTATTATGGCGTCGGGATTGTTTGAGTGCAGGATAGGAGTGCCGACATTTTCAAACACGTTTCCGGATATAAAGAGATCCCGGGCATCCTGCACGTCTATTCCTACATCGCAATTTTTTATTGTATTTGAAGATATAAATACGTCCTTCAAAAATGGAGTTTGCTCTTTTGGCGTGCGCCCGCTGTATTGTATTCGAACCGCTATTGCGCCGACCCCTCCATGCCTGGACTGCCATCCGCATGTGTCAAAGGTATTGTTAGCAATGTGGATATTTTTTCCGTTTACTCCCTCGACTTCGGCAAAGGCGCCTCCGGCGCAAACAGCTGGATACATTATATGGTCGAATTTATTTCCTATTATATTTGCGTTCTCGTTCCGGATTAGGCTGGCGGTTCCAGCTATATTGCGGAAGGTGGAGTTTATAAGAGTGTAGGAGTCTAGGTTCATTCCATAGAATTGGCATACTGTGGATTTTGACGCAAAATCCGGTATATCCTCTGCGAATGTAGCCTCTATTTGGGTTTTCCCGTTTTCCGCCTTTCCGGCTTTTTTGTAGGACAGCAAAGTTAGCATTGTTTGCTCGTCGCGGTTTTTGCAGAAACCGACTTTTGTTTTAAGTGGAACTTTTATTGAGCCTAACCCGTATAGGTTGTTGGTTAGCATGGCCGTTTTCTTGTCGATAATTTTTTCGACCCATCCGAAAATCCCGTGCACGTTTTGGGCGTCCCATCGCACTCCTTCAAAATAACAGTCTTCAATTACGGCGGTTCCCCGGCACGAATATAGTTTCCATGCGTCGCGGCTTCCGACATGCATCTGATTGCCTTTTCGTTCAAAGCGCACATTTTTTGCGAATACGTTTCTGCATCTTGACGCCTGCATGCAGAATCCGATTGCGCTGTATGTGCTGACATTTTCCAAGTGCAGGTTCTGGCAGGTTATGAGAGATACTTGCAGCCCCAGCCATCCGAAATTCCAGCTCAACACTTCGCCCAATTCCAATTGCGACGCAATTTCTGGAGAGTTTATCCTGAGAAGCCTGTCTTTAGGGTCTCCTTCAATATGCGCGGTAAGTTCGCCGATCCTGTCTTCGACATTTTTCCCGCCAAATGTCAGGCTAGGCTTCTTTTTCAGATTTTTTGTCTTTGCATCCCATACGTTGGCGCACCAGAGGACAGTTTTATCGAAATAGGGGTTGCCGTCGGGAATTTTTACGGTTGCGCCATTCTCGTCCAGTTTTACGACTTCGCCGCAAGTCATATAGCGCGGAAAATTGTCGAAAGCCACGTTTTTTAGCTTAAAATTTGGGCAATCCTGAACTTGAAGTATTGGCGCTCCAGAAATATTCGGCTTAAAATCGTAGCGGCGCAAAAATAGCGTTTTAGGCTTTTTATTTTTGCTGCAAACTCCGGTAAATTCCAAGTTGGGATGGGAATTTATTATTATGGGAATGTCTTTTGACGGGTCTTCCACAAAGAGGTCGTATGTTCCGCTTTCAAATTGAATGCGCGTGGCTCCGGTTTCTTTGGCGTATTTTATGGCTTCGCGTATGGCGGCAATATCGCATTTGCCGTCGTCCGGGACTGCCCCAAAATCTGATACTTTTACAGTGGATGCGCTTTGCGCAAAAAGTGAAACCCCTGAAACGGCTATAAGCGCTGCTGCAGCCGCAATTTTAACAATTGGAATCATTATCTTCTGGTCTTTCTTTTATTCTTGTTTTGGTAGCTTCCCGCGATATGGAAATCAATCTGTCTTTTAAACCTGTCTACGGATTCGACTTCAACGCGGACTTTTTCGCCCACGCTGAAAGTTCTTCCGGTTCTCCTGCCGCGCAATTTCAAGGCGTCTGCGTCAATATGGTAAATGTCGTCTTGCAGAGTATGCACATGCACGAATCCGTAAGCCATGGATTCTGTCAGCTCCACAAAGAATCCGTGGCTTGTCACTGAGGTTATTACCGCCTCAAACGAGTTGTTTGTCCCGACACTGCGTTCAAAGTATTCCATCAGCTTGATTTTTTTGCTTTCGCGCTCCGCTTCGGCGCTATTTTGTTCGGTTTTTGTTATGTGTTCGGCAGTTTGTTCGAGCGATGCTTTCGTTTGGAGCTGAACAGGTGAACGGGGAGCGCTTTTCATGTTAAGTTCGCGCATGAGATAGTTCATTTGGCGGTGCACGGTCAGGTCCGCGAACCGGCGTATAGGCGAGGTGAAGTGGGCGTAGTAAACCTTGTTAAGCCCGTAGTGCCCGTCGGCGGACGCGCGGTACTCCGCGCGTTTAAGGCTGCGCAGAAATTTTGTTTTTAATATATAGCTTTGTGGGTGCTTTGAGATTTCCGCCAGTACGCGCATTACCTCTTTGCGTGAAGTCAAATCGCCGCAGCGTATATTGAAAGTTTCAAGGTCTTCGCGGAGTTCGGCTAGCTTTTCTTCGTCCGGATCGTCGTGGACGCGCGATATGTAGGGAAGGTGGTGGTCGAAAAGCTCCCTCGCTACGGCTTCGTTTGCGGCAAGCATAAACTCTTCTATAAGCTGGTGGCTTTCGTTGTTCTCGGATTTTTCTATTCTGTCGGCGTATCCGTCTTTATCGCAGAAAATCTTAAATTCCGGAATGTCCAAATCAAGGCTTCCCTTGCGCATTCTTTTTTTGCGAAGCGTTGCGGCTATGGACCACATGCGCCTTATCATTGTGCGCAAATTTAGAAGAGTGTGTTTGTCTAGCTCGTCCAGGCGTTTGCCGGTGAAGGCTGTTTCGTAGGATGGAGGTGGATTTATTTCCGATATCTTTTTTATGTCGTCTTCGGTTAGAAACGCGTAGGCTTGTTTGTAGCTTAGCCGTTTCTGGCTGCGGATTACGGAGTTTGCAAAACGCACTCCCGTGCAGTCTCCGGCTGCGTCATAGCGCAGAAACACGCTTTTCACGAGCCTGTCTTTGTCTTCCACAAGGCTGCATATCCCATTTGAAAGTTCGAACGGCAGCATGGGAATTACAGTTCCGACTAGGTATGTAGAGTTGCCCCGCTTGCGGGCTTCCTTGTCGATTTGCGAGTTCGCGCGCACATAGTATGACACGTCGGCTATATGCACGCCTATTTCCCATTCTCCCCCGGAAGTTCTTTCTATCGAAAGGGCGTCGTCAAAATCCTTGGCGTCTTCCGGGTCTATTGTGATTGTGAATACTCCGCGCATGTCGTTTCTGCCGGATATTTCTTTTTGTGAAACTTCCGATGGAACCCGCTTGACTTCTTCCAGCACGGCGTTGGGAAAGGTTTCGCTCAATTCGTATTTTGAAAGAACTGCCTTGTATTCCGCCATGGGGGTATGGCTTGGCCCCAGATTCTCTATTATTGTACCCGTTGGATTTATGTGGCGCTGTTTCCAATCGTTTAAGAACACCACCACTTTGTCGTTCTCTTGAGGAACCGGGAACAATCCGGTTTGTTCGGGTGCGCCGACGATGATATCGTAGAAGAAATGGGGGTCGTCCGGCACGACATGCCAGAAATTGTATGATCTTTGGAGTGTGCCTATTACGCGCTCGTTGTTGCGTTCCAAAATTCTGATTACTTTGGCGTATTTCTTTTCCGACCTTAAAAAAGCCTGGTATTTTTCATCGGTATTTTTGCCGCGCCTTTGGCGCCCGAACGGCGGTTTTCTGCGCATTGAATTGTCCGCGTAAAGGCGCGCCAGAACCCTATCCCCGTTGAGCGCTACCGACGTGTCGTCAGGGCGCACATCTATGGATGTCTTGCCGTCAGGCAAGCGAAGGACAGCCCATCCGTTTTGCCTGAAGTCTATTGTCCCGGCGACTAAATCCAGATCCGCAGACGCTCCGTATCGGTCGCCTTTTACTTTTGCAATGCTGCCGTCCTTGAGCATTTCGGCGAGTATTTTTTTTAGTTGCGGAAGATTCTTGCGTTCCAGCCGGAGTTGAAGCGCAAGTTCTGGAAGCGTTTGGGGAACGTAGTTTTTTGCGCGCATTAGGCGCAGTAGATTTTCGGGCAAATTTTCTTTTGTCATTTTACGAGTGCGGTTCTAAGTTCTATTGGTATCAACATTAAGAGGGCGAGTATAGACAGGGCAATTTCGCATATGGCGAGCTTTTTTGAGCCTAGTTTTTTTGCCGCGGCGGCGGCAAAAACTGCCGCTTGCGCCGCCAGGATAACAGCGCCGCCGGAAAGCTTTATGAACATCGGCAGGTCTATGCTGGTTTGGCTTGCTATTATTGCCCCTAATATAGAAGACACTGCCATTGAAAACAGAGCCGTTTGCAGGGAGACTTTCATTGTTCCGTCCAGCCTTTGCAAAGACGGCAAAATTCGGGCAGAAAGCGAATGGGATTTTTCCCTCAAGTATTTTTCTTGCGCCAGATACATGGCTGCGGCAACGGCTCCGGCTATCATGAAGGCGTAAGATATCACCGCGAGTATCGCGTGTATTGTAGATGCGCCCGTGGAGGCTCTTTGGATGTTCTGCATTGTTTCGGCATACATTGGGCATCCCAGTGGGAGGGCGGTTAGAATTGCTGCAGGCAAAATCGAAAATATTCCAACGAGCCCCGTCTTAAAGAAAACGGCGCCTGCCAGCTGGATCAACACAAAGCCCCACGTTATAAATTCCAGCAAGTCGTAGGATGTTGAAAGCGCAATTCCGCCTACGAAAAATCCTCTTACCGCTATTGCAGCAGTTTGCGATGCAAATCCCGCAAACGCAAAAATGGACGACAGCTTTAAACGGGATCTGTTCTGTTTTGCGAACGCCGATACCGCAAAGCTTAAAAAATATAGTACGGCGGAAAAAGCTACTAATATTGGTACTGTCATGGCATCCTTTCCAATATGCGCGCGAGCATTAGGGCGTGCGCGGGCGAATCGTTTAGGCAGGCAACGGCTTGCAGGTCTTCCCCGCCGAGTTCCTTAAACAATGTCTTTAGCTGTATGTTTATTTCTACGAGGGTTTCAGTGCAGTCGCATGAAAATCCCGGGCAAAGGACAAGCACTTTTTTCGCGCCAGCCGCCGCGAGGTCTTTAGCGCATTCTTCCGCCGACGGCCCAAGCCAGTCGCCTTTGCCCATTTTTGATTGCCAAGCGAGCTCCATCCGCATGCCTTCCCCTATTTCAGATTTTAAAGATTCGAATGTCGCCCGGCATTGCTGCAAATATTGCGTCTTTTTCAAGTGGGAGATGGGAACCGAGTGGAATGAAACTATTGCGGCGTCGGGGCGGAAGGCCTTTTGGGACCTAAAAGAGTCGGCTATAAGGCTGATGTACTCCGGATTGTCGAAATACGACCTGTTGAATTCCAGCCCGAGTCCAAACTCCTCCGCTGCAGATGCGGCTTCGGCGAATGCGCTTGATGTTGTGGAGTAGGCGTCTTGGGGATATAGGGGAAGCGCCTTCACGCTGCTCGCTCCGGCTTTTTTTGCCGCCCGAAACGCGTCTGGTATGTTTTGTGCGCCGTAGCGGAAGGCGGAGAAAGTTTTTACTCCTGTAATAGACTGGATTTGAATGGCAAGGCTGCGGGCGGCGGATATGGACGGGTGGTTGCCTATGCTGCCGCCGCATATGGTTTCAAGGTTTTGCGCATATTGGGATGCGCGTTTTTTTGCAATGTGCGCCGACAGCAGCTGTCTCAGAGGAAAAGGGAGAGAAAGCACGTGTTTGTCTCCAAGGAATTCGCGCAGAAAACTTCTGCACGCGTCCGCGGATATGTTTTCGGGCGCGCCCAAACTTATTAGTATATATGCTTTTTCCACTTGATATTTTAGTCGGAAATCCTTCCGGCGAGTTTAGCCGCAGATAAAAGCCCATTTTCCAGGCAGCTGCTTACGCCAACTCCCCCCCTGTAGGCGCCAACAAGCGCAATATTTGGAATCCTTTTTTCTATGTCGTCCATAATATCGAGATATTCTTGGTATCCGACGTTATATTGCGCTATTGCGTTTTTCCAAACAAAGAGCTCCTCGAAAACCGGTTCTCCGTTTACTCCGAGCAGTTTCTTCAAGTCTTCCAAAACCAGCTTTCGCATTTCTCCGCGTTCCAATGCGGCAAACTCTGGATGGCGCATTCCGCCGACATAATTAGTAAGGGCGATATATCCGTCGGGCGCGCGGTCGTCGAAAAGCGTGGAGACAAACAGGGAGCCCAATATTGAAAAATTCTCCTTCTTTGGCGTCAGGACCCCGAATCCGTCTAGCGGATGAGATACGTCCTGCCGCTTAAATCCCATAGTGTAGGTTGCTACGGGCGCATATTGTATTTTAGCCAGAGGGGCAAGCGCCGCGGCCAGCATTCCCCCAAAAGGCAGCCCTGATATTTCGGGAGCCGGAACGGCAACAACTAAAGCGTCGTAATTTTCGCATACGTCTTCCGTCTCAGTTCCCCAGGAGACTTCCCAGCCGTCGCAATTTGAGTCTATTGATATTACTTTCGCGCCGCATTTTACGGAATCCCCAAGTTCCGCAGCCAGCGCGTCTGTCAGCGTATGCATTCCGCTTTTAAAGGATATCATAACTGGCTTGAAAAAGTTGCCGGCAGCCATTTTTTCTCTCCTGGCTTTCATTGCGCCCTTTATGACGGAACCGTACTTTATGGCTAGATTCCAAAAAGGGGGAAATGCGTGTTTTATTGACAATTTCTCCGGGTCGGCGCCGTATATGCCCGCCATAAAAGGATTCATTGCATAGTCCAAAACTTCCCTGCCAAAACGTTCCACAGTAAAATCCGCAACGCTTGGGTCGGAGTCTTGCGACGGTGGTTTTATGAACGGCTCGCATAGCATGCGCAACTTGCCCGCAAATGAGAATAGGCGGGTTGTAAGAAGTTGCAACGGGCCCATTGGCACAGCTTGGGGTTTCCCGTATCTGGCAAAGAAGCGTTTTTTTGCGGCGGGGGAAGAGTTTACTATTTTGTCCTTTAACCCTATTTCCATTAGGAAGTCTAGGGTCTTTTGGGAATTTACCATCACGGTGTTTGAACCGCTCTCGGCCCTGAATCCATCGCGCGCGGTTGTGCCTATAACTCCGCCCGCGCGTTCGCGCTTTTCTACAACGGTGACGTTGAATCCCGATTTCTTTAGTTCGATTGCCGCGCACAAGCCGCTTATGCCAGCGCCTATTACGATTGCTTTCTTTTCCATTGTCTATATCAAAATCTTTGCTTTGGCCTTTTGCAAGGATTTAAAGCCGAAAAGATGGCCATGGCGGCCATTATTGCCGTATCGGTTCTCAATACCCGCTCTCCAAGCGACACTAATTCGAAAGATTTCTCTCTCAATAGCAGCCTGTCCGAATTTGCGAATCCGCGTTCGCTCCCGAATGCCAGTATGCAATGCGGGCGTTCTGCGCCCGCCTTTAGAAAATCGGCATAATTTGAAGTTGCTTCGTAAAGGTCCGGAGCCGCCCGCAGCGAGTCCGCCGGGGATATTTCTACGGCGCGCTCTATAGCGTCCTCAAGGCTGGAGGCTGTTTGGAAGCTTGGTATTGAACTTGCGCAGGCTTGCTCGGCGCCTTCAACCATTCTTTTCATCCATTCTCCGGACGTGTATAGCGAGCTCTTGGCGTAGTCTGCCTCTCCTTTTGTCGCCGGGTAGAAAATCAGGTTTTCGATTCCGAAGCACGCCGATTCAAAAAGTATTCTCCGGGCTATTTGCGGCCTGGCGTAGGATACTGCCAGCGTCACCGGGATTGTCGGAGCCTGCGGGGCGGGGCGCAGCGGAACCAGATATGCACCCCCATCGGAAATATATCTAATTGAACATATTTGCAGCGGGGCGCCCAAAGTTCCGGCAAAAATTTCATCTCCGTCTTTTAGTTTTAAAACGCTTTTAACGTGCTCCAGCTTTGGATTGTCCGGAGCAAGGGTTAGCGGAGAATTTTTGGGAAGCAGCAGGCAATTCATATTGCGGGATAAAATATCTCAAAAAACGGTCTTGCGCGCAATTCAAAAAAGTCTTTCCCGAACGTTTTAAAGGGTTGAAATCGAAAATGATTTGTGCTGTTATCAACGGTATGAATCCTGAAAATTTTACATCGGAAGACGAAGCGGTTCTGCGCGATGCTTTAAAGCGCTGCTCGGAACAAACTATAGAAAAAGCGGTCGAATTCAGAAAGACCGGAAATCCGGAGCTTGTCGGGCCAGTAGTAATGGGAATTATAGAGCGGTTTCTGGAACCCGAAAAGCGCGCCGCATTAAAGTCCGCTCCCGATTCTGCGAAAATGATAGAAGACTTGGGGCTAGATTCCCTTACGATGGTTGAAATTGTTTTGGCTGTCGAGGACGCTGTCGGAATGTCTATCGACAACGACGACATCCAAAAGCTTAAGACTCTCGGCGATATTAAAAATTACATAAAGGAAAAGGTTTCCAAATAGCGCTTGCCGGCTTTAAGATGCTATATTGCCCTATTTGGCTTTTTAAGCTCGCCGCCATGTGTTCCGGCGGATTTAATGCAGTCTAACTTTAGGGGCAATATGAAGCATTTTGCGCGTTAAAACTAAAATGGAAGATTCTTTACAGGAAATGCCAAATTCCGTTATCGTGAGGAGGCTTACTAAATCTTACGGCGCGGTAAAAGCCATAGATAATGTATCCTTCCGAATCGGCAAGGGAGAGGTCGTGGGGTTTCTCGGCCCTAACGGGGCTGGGAAAAGCACTACTATGCGCATATTGGCTGGGCTTATGCCCGCCACAAGCGGCAGCGTGCATATTTGCGGGATAAGCGTTGCCGCATATCCTGAAATTGCCCGCAGGCATATAGGTTTTATGCCGGAAAACAATCCCCTTCCGGAGGATTTGCGCGTGAGCGAATATTTGACTTTTCGGGCGCGCATAAAGGACGTTCCTTCTGCCGAAGTGAAAAAACGCGTCAGGGAGGCGATGGAGATTTGCCAGTTGCACCATAAGGCGGCAAACAAGATAATAGGCAACCTTTCAAAAGGATTCCGCCAGCGCGTTGGAATCGCCGACGCAATACTGTCGAAGCCGGAGGTCATTATTATGGACGAGCCGACAATCGGGCTAGACCCCCACCAGATAATAGCCATCCGCGAGCTTATAAATTCCCTGAGGGGAAAAATGAGCGTGATTATAAGCAGCCATATCCTTCCCGAGATAGAGTTGATGTGCGACAGGGTTATGATTATAAACCAGGGGTCGATTGTTGCAAGCGGAACTCCGGAATCTCTAAGAAAAGATTTTATTTCCAGCGACAAGTACGAGGTGAGCCTCAAATCGCCTCCTGAGGAGTTTAAAAAGGTCGTGGGGCAAATAGGCTGCGGACTGTCTATAGAAAAGCTTTTGAGGACTTCTTCCGACGGATATTTCGACTATCTCCTAAAGAGTTCCATCCGCGGCGACTTGGGCTGCGAGCTTATAAGCGAACTTTCGAAGGACACGCGTTTTGCCGTAAGGGCCGTGGCATACAAGAAGCCGAGTTTGGAGGACATATTTATGGCCGCCACCCGCAGGAGTTGGGAGCAGGTAAGCAAATTGAAAGCCGACAATTCCGAATTTGTGCGTGAAAGCGACGGAGGAAACGGACGATGAAAAGATTTACAATATTGTGGTCGCACCAGCTTTGGCAGATGTTTATTGCGCCGTCGACGTATATAGCCGCGTTTATGTTTTTGACTTTTATGGCGGTGATGTACCTTTTTTCGCTTGTCGACATAAGCATGAGCGCAAGCGATGTTTCGCCGTTGGGAAAATTTCTTTCGGTGTTTTGGGTTCCGGTCTTATTTATGGTGCCGCTTCTAACTATGCGAAGCATCGCAGAAGAACGCAGAATGGGGACCCTCGCCACCCTCATGACAACGCCGGTGACGGCCGGGCAGATTGTATTGGCCAAGTTTTTGGCGTGCTATTTCTTTTACATCCTTCTTTGGATTATGACTTTATTCTTTCCCCTTATAACGGAACTGTATATTCCGAATTCTATTCGAGCCGCCGGATTGATGCCGATGTCGCAACTGTTGACCGGCTACGGGTTTATTTTTATAAGCGGGGCTATGTATATTGCCATAGGGATTTTTGCCAGTTCACTTACAAGGACGACCCTCGTGGCGGGGATGCTTTCGTTTGGAATGCTCTTTTTTGCGATTGTCGGCGCGGGGCTCGTTTCCAAGTTCGCGCTGCCCGATAGCGGTTTTATGGCCTGGCTGTCCCAGCCGGTCGACTACCTGCAGACTTTCCGCCACTTGGAGGATTTCAGCAACAGCCTTCTGGATACCCGTCCTTTCTTCCTTTATATAAGCACTGCATGCATGCTGCTTGCTGTGACTTCCCTGATTACGGAGGCAAAAAACGCATGAGTTTGGGAGAAAATAAATTTGACGACTTTAAAACGACCTCGGTTGTTCGCAGGCTGAATCTTTGGGCGCAGATAGTATTGGGGGTGACTCTATATTTGGGGTTGAACTTTTTGGCGGCGCGCCATTACCAGAAATGGGATTTTTCGGAAAACAGAAAAAATTCCCTGTCTCCGGAGAGTGTCGCATATGTAAAAAACCTGAAAGCGCCCGTGGAGATTTTTGCGATAGTCTCCCAATATGCCAAAGACAACGAGGAAGTTTCCGTGTTGCGGGATTTGCGTTCGATTTTGAAACAGTACGAGTATAATTCTCTAAAGTCTGCGCCGGTAAAGTCTCATTTTGTGAATGCCCACATAGAAAATAAAAAGGCAGAAGAACTCGCCTCGCGCTTCGGTTCGGATTTGGAAAACAGCGTTGTGGTGGCGTCGGGCAACCGATTCAAGCGCATTCCGATAGTAGATTTCTACGATATCGAGGCCGGAAAAAGAACAAATTTCAAGGGGGAACAACTCTTAAGTTCGGCTATTTTAAGCGTGAGCAGCGGCAAAACTCCGACTATTTATTTTTTAAAGGGGCACGGAGAATTGAGTCCGGACGATTCAAGCCTCTCGCGCGGGCTTTCGGAATTTGCCGGAGCGCTTTCGCGCCGCAATTACAATATTGAAGAGCTGGATTTGAGCAAATCCTCGCAAATACCGGAAAACGCAGATATGATAATAATAGCCGGCGCGCGCGCAACAATGCTGCCTAATGAAATAGACCAGTTGCGCAAGTATTTGCTAAAAGACAACGGCAGAATGGCGATATTCCTAGACATGGGGTCGTTGAACGGACTTGAGGATGTTCTGTTCGATTGGGGGATAATGAGCGACGATATGCTGATTTTGGATACGAGCGGCGATTATGAAAGCGCGGGCGGAGATTTGATTGCGCGCAGTTTCCCGCAAAAAGCCCATCCTATATCGCGGTATCTAATAGACGCGGATATGCCGGTACAATTTGGATCTGTCCGTCCGGTTCGTCCGGATATGGGCGCGCCAATAGACGACACCCTTAAGCTGGATCCGTTGATTTTGAGTGGAAATTCGAGTTGGGCTGAGAAATCCTACGCGCGCGGCGGCAGGCAGGTCTACGATTCCGCCACGGACTTGGAGGGGCCTCTGCCTTTGGCTATGATTGCCTCGCGCAGCGGAGGCAAGGACTTGGGGCTTAACATTCCCGGAGGGAAACTGGCTGTTTTTGGAGATGAAAACTTTATAATTAATAAATGGTTTAACCGTTTGGGAAATTCCAAGTTGGCGCTCAATACAATAAATTGGATGCTAGAGGAAAACACAATGCTCAATATTCCGTCCCGCCAAATAAGCCTTTATACGATAACGCTTTCCCACAACCAGATAATGGCTTTGGCTCTGAGGTATATGAGCTTGCCGGCGGCCATACTATTGTTGGCCTTGATTGTGTCGTTTGCGCGGCGTCGTTAATTTTATACGCGAGGAAAAACTATGCGATTCAGACTGACATTGTTTCTCTTGATTTTAAACGCGGCTTTGTTTTTCGGCATATGGTCTCTTGAGCGGTCGGATCCCGAAGGCGGCGATAAACCCCATGCCAGCATAGCCTTTAGCGTTCTCCAAATAGAAGGCAAAAACATAGAAAAACCCCGCATCTTAAAGTTGGAAAACAATAGATGGCGCATTGTTTCCCCAATAGACTGGCCTGCCAACCTCTTTGCGGTGAACAGAATAAAAAACCAGCTTGAGTTTCTCGACAAGGAGGCCAGCTTCTCTCTGGACGAGGTAAAGAAACACGGGCATTCGCTTTCGGAATACGGCCTGGATGATCCGGCTTATGTTTTCAAGTACGGAAACGAAAAAAAGATGTACGCGCTGAAGATAGGCAAAAGCGCCCCGATAGGCGACCGCATTTATATGCTGGATGAAAACGGCAACCGCATAATCGTGGTGGACAAAGAGTTTGTAGACAGCCTGATAGTTGACATAGAGCGCCTCCGCCAACAGTTTATATTTGAAATTCCACGGTTTGAGGTTTCGGCGTTTTCGATCCGCCTGCCGGTTGAAACATCCGACGCGTCCGGCAAGATGAATTTCCGCAGGATAGGATTAATAAAAGACGGGGGAAAGTGGAAATTTGAAACGCCGATAGTTGCAGACGCCGACACCCGCGAAGTCAACGCTTTCTTGGATGATATATGCCAGCTGTCGGCGTCCGGATTTAACTCTGTTTCCGCGGACAACGCGGGATTCGACGTTTCAGCTTTGCCGGCGACAATAACAATCCAGGGAACGAACCGCAGGCAGGTGTTGCTTCTTGGTGGAAAGACGAAAGACGGCTCGCAAGTCTATGCGCATTTGGAGAACAATCCCACAATATTTACGCTGGACGCCTCTATTTTGAAGAAGATTTCAGACATCCAGACAACCCTTAGGGAGAAGTCGTTCCTGCGTTTTGACATCAACCAGACAGTTGGTATCGACATCTCGAAAGACGGCAAGAGCTTGAAATTGCGCAAGCTTAAGAGCGGCGTGTGGGATGTGATAGGAAGCGGAAGCGACGGACAGACACTTACTTCAAATGCGGATTTGGCGCTTGTAAATAATTTGCTTTCGCGCTTGGAAAAAGCAAAGGCCCGCCAATTTGTAAACGATGTTCCCGGCGAAAATCTCGCCGCATACGGTTTGACGCCAAAATGCCTACATATTACGGTTGCGCAATCCGACCAAACGCAGCGCGGAATACGCATAGGTTCTACATATAAATTGGGCGGAGCCCGGTTGATGTATGCTGCATCGGACGATTCGGACGCCGTCTATGGAATATCGATGGAGCTTTCTGAAGCGGCAAGCACGGATTTTCTTTATTACCGTTCCCGAATTTTGGAGATTCTCCCGGAAAAGGCTGTTGTGCAGTTCTTGAGGATTATGGAGCTTAGAAACGCCGAGCCTCCGCGCGCGGTGTTTGAAATACAGTCTGCCAACGGCGATTTCTCCAAGGCTTTGTCTCTTCTTCCGCAGCGCAGGTCTTCCGCCGCAAAGACGCTGCTATCCTTCGGGAAGAGATTTGTAATAGGCGATTATTTAGACGCTCCGTTTTCAGACAAGGGAGTTGAAGCGCAGGGTCAAACATATCCTTGGAAATATGTGATGGAGGTTGGCGTTGAGCTTCCAGGCACAGATTCTTCAACTCAAACCGAAATTTTAAAATGGCATTTTACAAAGAGGCTAGGCGGAACTGTCCAATACGGAGGCAGTGCAAAGTCCGACGCCGTTTACACGCTTTCGGATTCTTGCATAGACGCGTTGTTTGAGTTAACCCAGGAATACGCTCCGCCGAAGTCTGTTGAAAAGCCGGCGCCGGATCCTTTAAAACAGTAGGGGAAACGGACGTGCGAGGCAGAAGTCTCAGTCTGAAAATTCTCACATTTGCGCTTAATGCATTCTGGCGTTCCCTTTGGGTTTTGAACGCATTTCTGCTATTTACCGCAGTCATATTGTCCGCAGTATTTTTAGTTCTGATTTTTATCGATAGAATTCCGGCTCCGGATTCGGTCTGCGATATGATAAGAAGCGAATGCGCGGAACGCGGGGTAGTCGCGGATTTTAAGGCGATGTCTTTTTCTCTTTCCGGAGGAATAGAAGCCGACGGAGTGAGACTCCGTTTCGAGGGGACTCCCGAACCGTTTCTAACTGCGGAGAAAATAGACGTTGATTTCTGGATTTATAGGATGTTTAGCGGAGATTTTGCATTTCGCAGCATTCGCGTCTTCAACGGAGCATTGGGCTCTACTTTTGAGGGAGCCGAGAAATCCCCCGCTTTTTCCAAAATATATTTGGACTTGAAAAAAGACGGCGGATGGTGGACTGTGGAGGCTTTGAATTTTAGGTGCGGAAGGCTAGCCGCGGAGTCTTCAGGGGTAGTCGGAGCCGCATTTTCACCCAGAGAGTTCGCTGATAATTTTATGCAGGTCAATTTGTCGTCCTCCGGAGGCGACGTTGCCTATGACGACGCTTTTAGCGATGGAAAATCTCCGGCGGAAACATTTGACCGCCTATTGGAAAAAATCTCGCTTTATAACACTTATTTCGAGATGTTTTCAGATCCCGTTGTAATTTTCAGGTTTCACCTTTACGGAGGGGATGACAATATGTTTTCCGCATATATAAGGGCGAACCAGGCGAGATTTAAACTGTCCGGCAAAGAAATTTCTGCGGATAAGATGGGATTGGCATTCAGGTATGAAGGGGGCAGGGAATCCATAACGCTTCAAGCCTTTGCAGACAAGGTTTCCGGAGCTTCGCTGCCCGCGTGCGACAATGTCGCAGCCCGCGCGGATTTGCTTGTTTCAAACGGGTCGTATGCGCTTGAGAACATTGAGCTTGCCGCAAAAAAAATCTCTTACGACGGCATGCTTATAGACAATGTTTCTTTTAAAAAGGATTATATCGACGAAAACGAATTCGGCAGGAATTGGATGTTTTTTGCCGCGCTTGACATATACAGGCTGGGAGGAAAATTGTCGTTTGATTCTTCGTATTCGCTGACGGCTGAATTTGGAGGAACTTTAAATCCGGATTGGGTCCTGCACAGGAGGGAATTTGATAATGTAGAGGAGCTCAAGTCGTTTTCATTTTCGCGCGGAATAAATATAGACGGCGCGGTTTTATATTCTCCCAGAAATTCCGTTTTTAAGCTAAAAGCGTGGGTTGACGCGCAGGACTGCGTAATATCAGGAATCCCTGTTGAAAATGTCTCGGGCGAACTTCTATACGACACCCCGTCCGGAATGTTCGAGGGCAAAGATATAAAAGTCAGCGCCCGCGAAGGTTGGAGCCTATCGGGATCTTACAGGCAAAGCATAGATACAAACCGATATTTTATAAAATTGCGCGGGGACATAAGGCCAATGGCGATAGCCTCATTCATGGCTCCTTGGTGGACTCGCGTAATGGGAGCGTTTTCTTTCGGCGGAGAGAAGAATTTTCCTCGCGCGGATGTAAGCGTTGAAGGCACTTGGGGAAGCCCGGAATTCATATGGTGCTACGCCTCGACGGAAGGCGCGGACGCCCTTTACGGAGGAGAGAAGTTCGATGCGTTTTCAATGTATGTTTGGGTTAATCCCAGCCGCATAACTCTTTACGACGTTGAAATAGAGGCCGCCGACCGCCGCGCTCACGGCATAATAGAATGGATGTACGGAAGCGGGGGAATAACAACCTACCAGACACAGGAGATATTTCTTGTCTCAACCCTAAATTCGCGCGAGCTAATAGCGCTCGGGGGCGAAGACGCGCGGGAAGTTTTGGACGTTGTGAGATTTTCCGAAGCGCCCAATATGACAATAAATGCCGTCATGCAAAACCCGGCTTCCAATAACGGGAAGCGCGATATATTCAATGTGGACGCCTTCGCTCCCGGAGATACTTTAATAGAGTGCGCATCCTTAAAGAATTTGCGTTTTAACGCTCGCAGCGACAAGCTTATAACGCAGATAGACAACGTATCTTGCGAGTTTTGCGGGGGGCAGGCAACCGGTTCGGCCGTCTTGCGGAAAACCGGAGAGTCCATGGGTTTCAACGGGGAGGCATTTGCGGAGAAAATGAACCAGCAAAAATTCTTTGAATTTCTAGCGTCTTTGGCGCCCGGAGACCAAAGCGAAAACTCCGCTGAAAATATAGAAGGCAAGTCCGGTCCCGAAGGCGGAAACAGCATCGTTGAGGGAGGCGAAAATGGGGAGATATCCGTTTCTATTTCTTTGGAGGGCGATGTAAAAGAGTTTGAAAAATCGTCCGGAGGTGGATATGTTAATCTGGAAAATAAGGATCTGATAAAATTAAATCTTTTCGGAGCGCTTTCTCGCGCGGCGGCGGCTTTGAGGCTTCCGTTTGGGTCTTTCGACATAACTTACGCCCATAGCAATTTCGCGATAAAAGACGGCGTGGTTTCGTTCCCGAATTTGGAGATGGGCGGCGCGGTGATGCAAATTAAGGGCGCCGCAAACTACGACTTTATGAAAGACGACATAGATGCGACTCTTGCCATACTGCCGTTTGCCGGAATTAAAACCCCGATAATTTCAGATGTCGTATCCGTGATAAATCCTCTTACAAACGCAATACAGGCCACCGTAGACGGGCAAATATCCGACCCAAAAATAGGATTGAAAGTGAAGCCCGCAAATATAATTCAAAGCCAAGAAAAGATTCAGGAGGAGATACGCTCAGACTTGTGATATTTTCTTGTAAATAAAAGGGCCGGGATATAGCTTTTGTGTAATTTATGAGCCAAAATCAAAAACTCAGGTGCGGCGTTGTGGGAGTCGGCTATCTAGGCCAACACCACGCCAGAATATATTCGCAACTCGACTCCACGACTCTCGTCGGCGTTTACGACAGCAATCCAGAAAGGGCAAAGGAGATAGCGTCTTTATACGGATGCAAAGTGTTCGATTCCGTCGAACAGGCGGGCGACGAATGCGACGCCGTCAGCGTTGTGGTCCCCACGGACAGGCATACTGAAGTTGCTTTGCCTCTGTTTGAGCGCAATTGCGATTTGCTAATAGAAAAGCCGATTTGCACGTCAATAGAAGACGCAGAAAAAATAGTGCGGATTGCCAAGGAGAAAAATTTAATTGTTCAAGTTGGGCATATAGAGCACTTCAATCCGGTGATGGAGTTTATGGAGGAGCATGTAAAACAGCCGAGGTTTATCACGGCCGACAGGCTTGCTCCATTCAATCCGCGAGGAACGGAGGTAAGCGTTGTTTTGGATTTGATGATTCACGACATAGGCGTCGTGTTAAAGCTTGCCAATTCCGAAGTTGAGAGTATTGAGGCTGTAGGAGTCGGCGTTTTAAGCAATACGCAAGACATTGCCAACGCCCGCATACGCTTTAAGAATAAATGCGTGGCAAACCTCAATGTTAGCCGCGTCAGCCTCAAGAAAATCCGCGAGATAAGAATATTCCAGCCCGGCGCATATATGTCTCTGGATTTTATGAATCAGCGCGGGCATTTAATAAAGGTAAAGAGCTCCAAGGAAATCATTCCTGAGGAAGTTCCATTTGAGAAACAGGAGCCTTTAAAGTCGGAGCTTGCGAGTTTTGCAAACTGCGTGATAAACAAGCTTAATCCCAAGGTTGACGCGCAGCTGGGAATGAGCGCGCTTGAAGTCGCCCTTGAGATTGTCCGCCAAATAAAAGACTGCAAATAGTATGGCGGAAGACGTTTTGGCTATGCGCGAATTTCGCTTTGCGCCTCCGGAAAGGGGGGAGTGCGACGTGCTTGTTATAGCCGGAGAACATTCCGGCGACGAGCAGTCGGCGCGCATGCTAAAAAACGCATTGGAAAAGAAGCCCGATTTGCGCGTGTGCGCCTTCGGAGGAGTTTGCCTCGAGCGGGCCGGAGCGCAGCTATTGTTCGACATGACGGCTTTTTCCGTTGTCGGTTTGGCGGAGGTTTTGAAAAATTACTCTTTCTTCAAGAAACTCTCAGAAGCCGTAGTAGATTGGATTTGCATTTACAAGCCGCGGGCGGTTTGTTTCGTCGACTATCCGGGGTTTAACATGCTGATAGCCTCTATGCTAAAAAAGCGCGGCATCAGCGCAAAAGGCGGCGGAAACGTTAAAACCCTCTATTACATTAGCCCACAAATTTGGGCGTGGAAATCCAAGCGTCGGTTTAAGATGGCAGACACTTTGGACGCTCTTGCTGTCATATTTCCTTTTGAGGTTGAATGTTATTCCGACACCTCTTTGAGGGTAGATTTTGTCGGGCATCCTTTCTTGGAGAAATCTTACGTTCCGCCAGTCAGGTACGATCCCTGCGGAGAAATTCTTTTGCTTGCAGGAAGCAGGGGCATTGCCGTGTCGCGCATATTCCCCGTAATGTTGGGAGCGCTTAGATTGCTCCCTGGCATGAGGGCGGTGGCGGTCTATCCTACAAGCGCTATAAAGCAAAGGCTTGAAAGCGCGCTTGAAAAGAATCCGGATGTCGCCGGTAGGGTCAGGCTTGTTTGCAATGAAAGCGGAGTCCTTGGGGTAAAGGCGGTTATGATGAGTTCCGGAACGATGTCTCTGGCATGCTCTTTAGAAGGCATACCTGGGGCTATTGTGTACAAGGCCAATCCAATCACTTATATAGTTGGAAGAAGCCTTGTGAAAATAAAATATCTCAGCATAGCAAACATTCTTTTAGACAAGCCCGCATGGCGCGAATTTATTCAATTCGACGCATCGGCCCGGAAGCTTGCGAAGTATATGCAGCGGTGCGCGTGCGACCCGTCCGAGCGCGGGCGGTTTCTTTCGTATGCCGAAAAATTGCGCTCTCTTCTTCATTCCCCCAAGGATATGGGGGCTGCGGACTGGCTGATAAAGCGTTTGGAAGGCTAGGATGCTTTGGTTATAAATAAAGTCGGGCTTTTTTACGGGGAGCGTTCCGTTTAGTTTTTGCGAAAAACAAATCTGAAGACGCCGTGTTTGTCCGGGATGCGGCGATTATTTTTCGGCATAAGGAAAGCTGGGTTTTGCCTCGTCGGATTTTAACGTTAAGATTTTTTTGATAGCCGCGCTGTCTCGGCATGCGTATAATCCATAGTAAAAAGACGCTGTTTGGGACTGCTGCTGCGGACTCGGCGTTGACGTCTGCCATGGCCATGGGATTTCAGTATGGCGGGTTAGCTTTTGCGCGATTATTTGGGCATCTGCCTGGTCAAAATCTAGCGGCATATAAAATCCTAAAGCACGACCCCATGTGGGCTGGGCTTAGCAATTGCGCGAGTTCGCGCTTGTCGGGAGAAAATGGATCGGGGGATGTTGCAATTTTTCTTATTTCTTCGGTTGCGTATTTCATGAAGAAATCTTCCTGGCTTGTTGCAAAGGCTTCCGAAAATCCGCATTCAAAGGCAATATCTATTAAAGGATCGGAACAGGGCGAGAATGTTATGTCGGTATTTCCAACTTCCGAAAAGAAATTCTCTCCTTGAGTGTGCCTAAAATAAGTTCTTGCCGTTCCGCCGGGCAAAATTGACAGTTCCTCGGAGCTTCTAAAGTAATCGGCGAATAAGAGCATTCCGCGCCATTCCTGCCCGCACAGCTTTTCTAGCATACCGCATGCGTCGAACGAGAAGTCTATTCTGAAATCTTGCACCTTTGCTTTGGGAAAATATTTCTCCAATAGTGCTGTTTCAGACTCTTCGGATGGGAGGAATATCTCTCGCGGAGGGAAAGAGCCGGACGAGAAATCCAAATATGCTTTAGACCATTTGCCTACAATGAATTTAAAGCGCGAAAACGGCCTGGCGTCTAGAAGCTCGTTTGAAAATAAAATTGTGTTTTGCGGCAATATAAGATCGTCGCCAAGCCTTAAAATTTTTGCGGATTCTGTTATGCAGGAGTTCGGTTCTGCCCCGATTTCAACTCTCTCAAAAACGGTTTCGTTTGCGCCTTTGGATTTTAGAATATTTTCAGCGCATGCGTTCAAGAGCCTTCCGAATACCTTGCGCTTCAAGCTTGAGGCGGTATAGAAGTCGGCGCCGTCTTTGCCTACGCGCAGCTTCTGCTTGGCGTAATATCCGAATTTAGGGTCGAATAAACAGAAGTTTATGTATCGGCTCCAGTCCATAATGCCGCCTGTTTCGCGCGCGGATTTTATTATTTTTTCTTCTAAGGGCGAGAAGTTCATTGAAATTTTCCGTTGGATACGGTTATGGTTTTCCAATCGCTTCGGATTCCGTCAGCAGGCGCGGGAATTGTTGAGGTTGCTATAACCTGGGCGGTGGGGCTTACGCAATCCCAAAAGGCGGCGCGCCTGTATGCGTCGAGCTCGCCTAGGATATCGTCGCATAAAATTGGCGGTTCGGTTTTGGTTGTCCTTTTTTGTATTTCAAACTGTGCAAGTTTTAGGGCTATAACAGCCGAGCGCTGCTGCCCTTCGGAGGCGTATAGTTTCGCGTCCCGGCCCGCAACATAAAAAGCCATGTCGTCGCGGTGGGGGCCTTTGCGCGTAAGGCGCGCTTCCAAATCGGCATTGCGCTCCCGTTCGAATAGTTTTGAAAAGTCTTCGGCAGAATATCCGGAATACGGAGATTTCAGGCGTATTTTTGCGTCCTCGCCGTTTTCGCGAGCGAGCACGGCATACCGGATGCCGGCTATTTCCCCTATCTCGTCAAGCCATTTCTGGCGTTTTTGCGATATATCCGCGGCGGCTTCGGCCATTTGGAGTTCAAAAGGCTCATAGATTGCCGAAGATTGCTCGCCGTCTTTCAAGAGGGCGTTGCGGTGCGGAAGGGCAGCGTAATATTTTTTCAAGGCAGCAAAATATTGCGGATCTATAGACGATATGAACATATCTACGTCCTTGCGCCTGACATCGGGGGAGTCGCGCAAAATTCTTATATCTTCGGATGTCATTGCAAGAGCTGGAAATTTTCCTATGTAATCGGAAAATTTGTCTATTTCTGAGCCGTCTATGCGTACGCTTCGCCTGTCGGAAATCCTTATTTCGATTTCATTATATTCTGATCCGCATGTTTCTACGCAAGCTAGAATCGCCGCTTCTTTGCAGGATTGGCGCACCAGCGCCTTCAAATTTTGCGTTCTGAAAGATCGCAGTGCCGGCAGCAACCCGAGAGCTTCCAATAGGTTTGTTTTCCCCTGTGCATTTTGCCCGCAAATCCATACCGAACGGGAATCTAAATCCGCCTCGGCGAATTCGACATTCCTGAAATTCTGCAATCTGACAAAATTTATCTTCACAATCTTTTAAAGAAGTGTAGGGTGTATCTAAATTTCAGCCAAGTAAAGTTTTTTTTGAAATGGATAAAGGCACTGATTATCTCCAAGAGGCATTGGCCCATAAAGACGACGATTTGGACGCGTCGTTGCGACCTGCCGGTTTCGACGCTTTCACCGGACAGGAAAAGACAGTCGAACGCCTGAAGGTTATGGTTGGTGCGGCTAAGCGCAGAGGCGATACTTTAAGCCACATTCTATTGCACGGCCCGCCCGGATTAGGAAAAACGACGCTTGCTTTTATACTGGCAAACGAAATGGGCGCCCAAGTCCGCGTGACATCCGGCCCCGTCATCGAAAAGGCGTCCGATCTTGCTGGATTGCTTACCAATCTCCAGGAAGGCGACATACTGTTTATTGACGAGATTCACAGGATTTCGCGCACTGTTGAGGAGTTCCTATACAGCGCGATGGAGGACTTCCGCATAGACATAATGATAGACCAGGGCCCGAACGCCCGCAGCGTGCGTTTAAATGTCCCCCGTTTTACCCTAATCGGGGCGACAACCCGCACAGGTCTTTTGACTTCGCCTTTGCGCAGCAGATTTACTTTGCAGACCCGTCTGGACTACTACAACAGGAAGGATTTAATCTCAATAGTTCAGAGAACTTGCGGATTGCTGGGCGTAAAAATCGACAAGTTTGGAGCCGACGAAATCGCCCGCCGGGCCAGGGGAACTCCGCGAATAGTAAACAATCTAGTGAGGTTTGTGCGCGACTACGCCCAGGAAAGGGCTGACGGCGCGATAAACCGCCAGGTTGCCGTAGATGCCCTTGAGCTTCTCGAGATAGACGAAAACGGCCTCGATGAAATGGATAAGCGCATGTTGCGCGTGATGGCACAAAATTACCGCGGGGGACCAGTTGGCATGGGAACCATAGCGGTAGCCGTAAACGAGGAGGCCGACACATTGGAAGAAGTTCACGAACCATATCTCATTCAGGAAGGTTTTTTGCGCAGGACTCCACAGGGCAGAGTATTAACGCAGAAAGCATGGAATGCGATAGGCTTGGATTCGGTTGTGGAAGGCGGATTATTTTAACTCATGCGCGATATAGATTTCATAATCGTCGGGCAGGGAATAGCTGGCTCCTGTTTGGCGGTTGAGTTTCTTAGCCGCGGTAAGAGCGTGGCGGTTTTCGACGAGAACTGGAAAGACGCCGCATGTCTTGTTGCGGCGGGCGTAATAAATCCAATAACCGGGCAGCGGCTTGTCAAGAGCTGGCGTAGTTCTTTGGCGCATCCCTACGCGAAAAAATTTTATGAATTGTTGGAATCCCGGCTGCATTCAAAGTTCTACCATCCGCGTAAGATTTTGCAGCTTTGCAAGTCTGAAGCCGAGCGCGGGCTTTGGAACCGAAGGCTATGCGAGCCTGATTATGTTCCATATATAGGCGGAAGCTTTCCAGGCGGGGCATTTCCTTCGCTAAACGATTCGTTTGGATCTTTTGAAATAGAGCATTCGGCGTGGGTCGAGACCCGGGTTTTGATGGAGGCCTTGAGAAAATATTTCCTTGAAAGGGGGGTTTTATTTTTTTCCAGGTTTGAATACGGCGCATTGAAATTTTTTAGCGGCGGGATAGAGTATGGAAATTTTAGGGCAAAAAAAATAATATTCGCAGACGGATGGAGGGTCCTTGAAAATCCGTTTTTTTCATGGCTTCCGTACAGGCCTGCAAAGGGAGAAATTTTAACATTGAAAGGATCGGCTTTGCTTCCGGAGCATGTAGTGCACCGCGGAAATTGGATAATGAAATGTTCGGACGACTCCTTCCGCATAGGTTCTACTTGGGACAGGGAAAACTTGGATTCTATCCCAACTTCCGCCGCCCGCGAGGAGCTCTTGGGTGCGGTTCCATCAATTATACGCGGTTCTTCTGGAGTGGAGATTATTGGACATTCCGCAGGGGTCCGTCCGTGCACTGCCACAACCCGCCCGCATTTGGGATGCCACCCAGAAAACCATTTAGTGCTTTCCTTTAACGGATTTGGCTCAAAGGGATATGCTTTAAGCCCATATTTTGCCCGTGAATTCGCCGATTGGATATTGTGCGGAAAACCTTTGGACCAGGAGGCGGATTTGTCGCGCCATGTCAGAAAATTCTTCAAGGGAAGCGGAGTTTGCTTAGGCTGACAACCGCTTGGCTTCTTTTTTATCTTTGCATGCAGCTACGCAAGCATAGCCACGGCGCGCTCAAGTTTATCCGCGAAGAAATCCACTTCTTCAGCCGTATTGTAAAAAGCCAAAGACGCTCTTGCGGTTGCGTCCACGCCCAGAGTCCCCATGAGGGGTTCGGCGCAATGGTGCCCTGTCCTTATGGCTATTCCAGACGCATTTAATAGTACCGATATATCGTTGGGATGCACTCCTGCAACGGAGAATGAAACTACGCAAACCTTGTCTTTTGCCGCTCCAAAAATCTTTAGATTTTTTATATCGGACAGTCGCTTTGTCAATTGGTCCAAAAGCCGGTGTTCATGTTCCCTGGCAGCGGGGATGTCGAGTTTGCGCAGGTAGTCTATTGCTGCGGAAAATCCAAATGCCCCGGCTATATCTGGAGTTCCGGCCTCAAAGCGTTCCGGGGAGGGCCTGAAGGTGGTTCCGCTCCACGATACGGAATCTATCATATCGCCGCCGCCTTGGTATGGAGGCATTGAATCTAAAATTTCGCGTTTGGCTATAAGCGCGCCTATTCCCGTTGGGCCAAAAAGCTTGTGCGCAGAAAGAGACAGGAAATCGCAGTTTGATTTTGATATGTCGTCCAAGAAATGCGGAGCCGACTGCGCGGCATCGACGCAGAACTTTGCTCCTGCGGAATGCGCCATTGCGCCTATGGCTGCGATATCGTTTATTGTTCCTAGTACGTTTGAGGCGTGGGCTACCGATACGATTTTTGTTTTTTCTGAGAGCTTATTTTTTAAGTCGCCCATGTCTAGGGAGCCGTCCGGCAGGATTTTTACCACTTTTATTTCTGCTCCGGTATGTTCTGCCGCAATTTGCCATGGGACAATATTGGCATGGTGCTCCATTTGCGTAAGCAGAATTTCGTCGCCGGGCTTTAGGTTTGCGCCGGCCCAAGACGATGCCACAAGATTAAGCCCTTCCGTGGCCCCTCTGGTAAATATTGCGCAATAGGAGTCGTCGGCATTCAAGAAGTTTCTTACGTTTTCGCGCGCTCTTTCATAACCGATTGTCGCGCGCTCGCTCAGGTCGTGGGCGCTTCGGTGGATATTGGCGTTGTTGTGCGCGTAGAAATCAGATATTGCGTCTATCACGCATTGCGGCTTATGGGATGTTGCGGCGTTGTCGAAATAAACAATCGGCTTGCCGGATTTTGTTTTTTCCGCAAGTGCCGGAAATTGCCGGCGAATTTTTTCTATGTCGAAGCTCATGCGTTTGCCGTTTTACTTTATTGTCATTTGCCTCAATTGTAGAGGTGGAATTTTTGGATAGATTTTTGGAAGGCGGCGTTGTTTCTTTTCCATTGGGCGACAAACTTTTCAACATCGGCATTGGCGCCTTTTGTATAGAGTTCCCGCCACCATGCTTCAGAGCCGGTATGCTTATTGAATAGCAACGCCTGCTGTTCCGGCAGGTGCCTAAATATATTTCCGCCGTTAAATTTGCAGGTTATACGCATCAGATGAAAACTTATCTCTGTTGGGTTAACTTTGTTCCAGTCATTTATTAGAACGTAAAGTCCGTCGACGCTTTTGCCTTTTTTATCTTTTGCCGATACTGGCCTGTATGAAAGCCCGGGAATGTCCGCTTTGCGAAGTTCCGCTTCTATTTGTTTCGGCGTCTTATTAGGAAAAGTAAGCATTCTGAACGGATATTGGGTTCCGTATCCGTGCTGAAAGCCTCCAGCCTGGCATCCCAAACCTGTCATAGAATATCCGAATGCCGCAGCTGGAGACGGGATTGCCGGACTCGTTGGAACCCATTTTAATCCTGTGTCGGGCCAAAGCATTGAGCGTTTCCATCCCCGCATAGGGATGACAGTCAGGCGTCCGTTGCGCTGGGCTTTGGAAGTTATCTCCATTGCGCCTTCCGTGCCTTTGGCGAACCTTGCAAGTTCCCCGATAGTCATTGAGTGGACGTATGGGACTCTAAACATTCCCACATAACTTTTAAATTTTAAATCCAAGGGAGGTCCGTCGACTTTAAGCCCTCCCAGGGGGTTTGGCCTGTCTAACACTACAACTTCTTTCCCATTTTCAAAGCATGCCTCCATTGCCCTCAACATGCAGCTTGCGTATGTGTAAGAGCGCGATCCAACATCTTGAAGGTCCACAACCAAGACATCTATTTTTCTCAACATTTCCGGAGTAGGCTTGCGGTATTTGCCGTACAGCGAATAAACGGGAAGCCCGGTGCGTTTATCTATTTTGTCTAGCACGGGAACATCGGCTTTTTCGTTCCCGTAAATTCCGTGTTCAGGGCCGAAAAGCGCGCATAGATTTACGTTTCTTGCTGAATTTAATATGTCTATGGTACTTTTCCCGTATCTGTTGACTCCGGCAGGGTGGGTTAAAAGCCCGACTCTTTTCCCTGCGATAGGCTTAAAGCCCATGCCCTCTAAAACGTCTATTCCCAGCATTATTTTAGGGGCGTCCGCTGCATGGGAATATATCGATTCTGCAAAAAATATCAGAATAATAGTAAATATGCAGAATATATTTTTAATTTTCATCGTCAGAGGCGCAGTTTCCCTTTTTTATCTCGAACCGTTTAAGATATAAGGCGTAGGCGATATGAGAAACGATTGCTCCGCAAATTGCAATTATAAAACCTCCGAGCAGGGTTGCCGATACCAGATGCGCTATTACGCCCCAATCGCTAATAGTGTTCCAGAGTGTCGCAAGCAATTCTTCAAAAGAGGACTTGCGTAAATTTTCCAACAGCCTTTGCCCTACGCTTTCCGAGGCGTTAAAAAATTTAACTATAATATAGTCGCCCAACATATATTGTCCCACCATGATGAAAGGTATGCTAAGCGGATTTGTAATCCATTGCAGAGCCATTGCCACAAGGCAATTAGCGCGAAACGGAAGGCATAATATAAAAGCCGTCAGCATTTGAAGTCCGTACATGGGAATTAGCGCAATTATCCAACCTAGATAAATAGCTGATATTACATTTGCGCGTTTAAAACTCCAAATGTATGAACATTTGCGCGCGTAGTTCGCAAACCACTTTATAACCGGATACTTATGCAGGTTTGTGCGGCGCGGCATAGGGCGCAGAAGCTTTTTGACTCTTCTTATGCGCGCATATCTCAAGGCTGTTGCACTGTCTAATTGTTCGGACATATTAAATCCTAGTATAATTGCGTAATGCTATGTTTTTTCAATTCTTTTTTTATTTTCATTTAAATCGGGAATTAGATAAAAAAATATATAAAAAATGGGAAAAAATGTCGCACAAGACTAAGACAAAAAGTGCCTGTCGCAGTTGTTAATACTTATGCGCGTTAGCTAACTCGTTGAAAAATCAAAAGATGTGGATATAAACTTGGCTTTGCACATATTGGCATGAAATCTGTTAATATAAAAATGAAAGCAAATGCAGAACATTCTGCCTGCTTTATTGTCAAATAGAAAGAGGAGGGAAACAATTTCCCTAGAAAAATTATGTCAACTATAGCTGCAAAGAAAACAAATAAAGACAAGGTGCTGACCAAAAAGCAGCAAGAGTTGTTTGTTAAATATTATCCGATGGTTCGCAAGGTGGTTAACTCCATGCGTTCCAAGCTTCCTTCGCACGCCGATTTGGACGAACTCCATTCGTCGGGCGTATCTGGTTTGGCGGACGCGGTTCGCAAATTGGATCCGTCAAGGAAAGATAGTTTCGACGGCTATGTTTCAACGCGTGTTCGTGGCGCGATAATAGACGAGTTGCGCGACTTGGATTACATGTCCCGGTCTGCCCGCAGCGACGCCAAAAATATAGAGCGCATAAAAGAGGCCATGGAGCAGCGTTTGGGGCGCGCTCCCAGCGATGCCGAATTGCGCCTTGAAATGGGTGTTTCCCAAAAGCAGTTTAATAAAATTATGCGCCGTACGCAGTCTTACAGTTTTGTATCTCTGAACGACAGCGCAGATTCTACTGAAGCTTCCGCGCCAAGCTTTTCAGAGTCGATAGCCGACGAGAATATCCCGACGGCGGTAGAGGAAATCGAATCGCGCGAAATGTCGGAGAGTGTTAGGCGCAATATAGCCAATCTTCCTGAAAAGCAGCGCAAGGTCATAGAGGGATATTATTTTCAGGAGAAGAAACTTGGAGAGATCGCTAAAGATTTTGGCCTTACTGAAGCCCGCATATGCCAGATCCACTCGCAAGCGCTAAACGCTTTGAGGCCGAAGTTTGTAAACTAGCTTTCCGCATTGATGCGCCCGTTGAAAAATGCCTTTTCTTGGGGCGCAGATTTTTGCAAAAAGTCGGCGTTTTGTTTTATATTGGGAATTAGCTGTACGCCTTGGGCGCGGTTATCTAAAAATTTCTAGATTTAAGCATTATCTAAAAATCAGTAAAAATTGTTTGCGGATTTACCTGCGCAAAAAAAAAATCCAGGCACCTTATGAGCCTGGATTTTGTTTTACGTTTACTTATTATATCAGCGCATATTTTCCTGGAACCGGAACTGAAACTGGGTTCTTAATTCCAAGGTCCTGGGTTTTTGCATTGAAATCAATTGATTTTGGAACGATGTTTTCTTTGGATTTTTTCTCCATCCATTCGTATTTGAATCTCTTGCCGGAGAAAGCGCTCATTCTTCCGGCTATGGCTACCATATTTGAGTTCATCAGATTCTTTAGCTCGTTAACCCTCTTTCCTGAGCGAATTGCGCCAAGAAGATACTTGTGTTCGGCGATATATGGGTCTAATTCAAGCTTGGGAGATTCGCAAATAGTCTTTCCCTTATGGTCAGTTAGGCGCAATCCTTGGAAAATTCCTTTTGTTCCGATAATTCGTTCGCTGACGTTGGATGAGGTATTTGGGTCTTGATGGCAGTAGCTTGCCATTCTCAATCCGTCTCCCATATCGTAGTCTATTGCGAAGTGCGAGAATCTGTCTCCGAAGCGCGGGCAGGGCAGGTCTGTGCTTCTGCCGCCGAGACCGGCAACTTCGACTGGCATGCGGTCGTTGCCGAACGCCCACATTAACACATCAATATTATGCACATGCTGTTCGACAATATTATCGCCTGACGCCCAAATAAAGCACCACCAGTTGCGGATTTGATATTCGAGCGTTTCTTCAGTTCCTTCCGGGCCGTTTGCCCAAGCTCCAATATATCCGCCGTTGTTCCAGTAGCACTGTCCTGACAGAAGCTCGCCTATTTCACCGTCCTGCATGCGCTTTATCATATCTTGATAGCGGTTATCGTAGCGGCGCTGGTTGCCGCATACGACGCAAAGACCTTTTTTTTCTGCTTCCTTTGCGAGTGCGTACATTTTTCGGCCTTGTTCAACGTCAACTGCGCCGGGTTTTTCGAGGAATGCGTGTTTGCCGGCAGCGACGATTTTCTCATAATGCGGCGTGCGGAAAACCGGGGGAGTTGCTTCGACGACCAAATCGATGTCTTCAGCCAAAACCTGGTCTAAGTTGTCCCAGCCAACAAATTTTTTAACTTTAGACGGATCTATAATGTCGGTGGCTTTATTTTCTCCGACAGTTTTTTTTGCAAATTCATAAATCTTTTTTGCAGAAGCGTCGGCTTTGCCTTCAAAGAGGTCTCCCATTGCGACCAATTGGATATTATTGTCGGCTGCAATCATATTGCACATGGCTCCCGTTCCGCGGCCGCCGCAGCCGACTAAGGCGACTTTAATTCTGTCGTTGCCTTTTACTTGTGCATAACTAAAGCGGGGCAACGCCGCCGCCGCGCCGATAATTGCGCTGTTTTTTATGAAGTTTCTTCTATCCATATTCTTTGTTTTTTTTGTTTCCTGTTTTTAGGCGGTAAAAGTTAATCCTCCCCGCATTTGGCGGTGTAAATCGCATCCGTCAACAGTTGAAATTTACCATATTTTGAAAGCGGCAGTCAAATAAAAAAACTTGCGGGAAAAGCAGTTATTTGTTCCGGAAGGCAATTTTTCTATAGTGCCGCACGCCGACGCGCAGTAAAAGCATGTTTATTGCTATTATGCGAGGCGGCGTGCGGCGCGAAAGGAAGGCGCGAAAGGAAGGCGCGAAAGGAAGGCGCGAAAGGAAGGC
>OJMH01000221.1_pt1 | contig 84610 bp, 68 predicted proteins | sample 1597111 | NCBI WGS metagenome assembly OJMH01 (sample SAMEA2452115, study PRJEB22498) | human gut metagenome | reverse complement strand
CCTTCCCAATCTCCAAATCTAGATCTTTCCGCCACTATCTCGGGTCTGTTTTCTATGCTCACTCTGTTACGAATTTGCCCCCTGTAATCTTTTATGCCATACTTCCTGCGGCGCCTCTTAAAAAATAGATATCTGTGCAAGGTTCCCCCTAATTGACGCTCATGCTCAATATAATTGTAAATAGTCTGGTGCGATATCTTCTTGTCAAAACAAACCGATGATATGGTTTCTGGAGACCATTTCTTCTTTAGAAAAGTCTCTAAAATATCGGCTTCATTCTCGCCTATTAGATATCTTTTAGGCTTGAGCAATAATCGCAAATACGTTCGCATAAACGCTTTCAACACGATTGCGAGATAATTCACGGGATATGGTAGATTGCGATACTCCTATCGCATTTGCTATCTCCGATTGCGTTTTTTTAGCTTTACACATGTTCTCTATTACTCTTCTATCGTCATATGTTAGACGGCGGTATTTCGGTTTTGTCATAGTGCTTTTCTTGGTCGAAAAACATCTACTCTACATTCCCTAAGCCGCTTGTCTAACTCCTTTAGCTTTTATGCACTGGAGTATTTAATTCGCGTGATATTCTTAGGAAATTTTTCGATTTTGAGCAATAAAAAACCGCGCCGGGAAGGTTTTTCACATCCAAAGCGCGGTTCTGTCTAGAGTCGGGCCAGAATTATTATTTGATCGTATTGTTTTTTAAAACAGGCTTTTGCGTCTGTTTTATGGAGATGGGGTCTTGGCCGCATCCTGAGAATGTGCAGTTTTCTATCGTTGTGGAAACATTTACGGCGCCTTGGTTTGGCATTCCTTTTGTGAAAGCCGCTGCGTCTAATATGGCTATTCCCTCTTTGCCTCCTGCACCCCAGAAATTGCAGTCTTTAAATGAGCAATTTTTTATGGTGACATTTTCGGTGCGGCAGCCTTCATACCAGTAGTTGGCGTCATTCTCCATTAAGATGGCGGGAAGCGTGGTGCGCTCAAAAGAGCAGTTTTCTACGTTTGCTTCTGCGACTTTTATCAAGAAACCTCGGGCGCGGTTGCCTCTGACCTTGCAGTTTTTTATGTTGAGAACGGGGTTGGACGAGTAGTTCCCCATCGGCATTCCATTTGCAACAAAGTCCGGCAGGGGAGTCTCGAGCGATATGACGGCGAACTTATCCTTTGCGTTGACGTCCACTTTTGAAACTTTTGAGAAAGTTTCCATCCTCAGCCAATTGTCTTTTGTCCCGAAAGAAATTGTGTCTCCGACTTTTGGCAGGTATTCGGCTGGGAATCCGCCTTGCCGCTCCTTGCCCCATTTTACCTTTATTGTCTGGGGATCCAGTTTTTCGGAAAGCATCCAGTACATCTGGTGCACGTTTGTGGCGTCGTCGCCCATTTTTTCGAAAGTCGAATTTAAAATGTCTATGCGTCCGCGGCAATAGTTGAAATGAGTGGCGTCGGCGGTTGCTGACATAAACAGATCTTTGGTTTTGGACTGCACTTTTAAGTTGTCTATGAGAATATTTTCCGTATCTGAGCCATGTATTCCCATTCCGGGGTGTGAGTTTATTGTCACGTTGTATACGCGCAGATTTTTTGCCGCGTGCGAGTTTATGACGCCGGGGCCGTAAACTTCATAGCGAACCAGCACGACATCGCCGACTTTCGGCATTCTCGCGTACTTTTCGAGCGGCACGCGCATTGTGTCTTCGGAGAGCTTCTTTATCTTGAGCTTTGTTGCCAGCTGGTAGTTGTCTATTCTATACTTGCTGTCTCCGCCCATGGAGTCGTTCTTTGGGTCAAATGATATTATTCCTTTGGGATGGGCTCCGTCTTTGACTTTGTGCGGCGGAATTACTTTGCAGTCGAAATATCCGTCGCCGACTGCTGTGACCACGGCTCCGGCAAAGGGAACTTCGTTTGCGTCAAAGGTTATATTTGCGACAGTGATGTCGCTGCTGTCGCTGACTTGGAAATTAGTATACATCTTGTGGTGGACAAGGGTTGCTCCGTTGCCGTCGAACATTACTGCCTTTGCGCCTATTACAGGTATTGCGGCCCCGCGGTCGAATGTCATAAGGTCGTAATTTCCCTTTTCGAGGGCTATGCGCACTCCGCCGCCTTGCTTTTTTGCGGCCTCAAGTGCGTCGCGCAGGGCTTTGGCGTCGTCTTTCCCGTCGTTTGGTATGGCGCCGAAATCTCTTGCGTTTATAGTTGCGGGATAAAGTTTTTTAGCTTGTTCAAGCGTGAGCACGGCATATCCGTTTTCGCCATTCGCCTGGGTATCGCCGGCGTCCTGTTTTGCGCAACCGGCGGCAAATGCCAAAGCGCAGAGCAGCAGTACTGTTTCTTTCATTTTATTCCTTCTATTTTATTTTGTTATATTAAATGCAAATGCGTCTATATGCGTGGATGGGCAAGGTCAAAGTTCCTCATTCAAAGGCCTGTGGATTCTCAACTTCCCTTTCTACGGGAATCGGTGTTCCATCTTTGCTTTTCTTCCAAGTTCGCACTGTCGTGTTTGCGCTTACTCCCGGTGTTAGCGCTTCGTCGACCCCTCTGGGATTAAAGCCCATAGACTCGCATCCGGGAAGCAATAAGAGCGCAAAGGCTGAAAAAAATATTTTTAGCATGTTCTTCATAGGCCCGCGTTTTTTTTCGATTTATTAAAGCCGCAAGTCGGAATTATGCAAGCGTATTTGCAATAAACAAAGCTTTTACCTGATTTTGCCGCTTAATATATCTTGACAATACTTTAGAAAATATGGATACTTAACTTTAATCAAACGTTTGAGGTTTTGATTTATACGTTTATTTTTATGAAAGGGAAAGGAAATGGAAAAATTTAACAGACGCGATTTTATCAGATTGGGTGCAATGGGTTCTCTGGCGCTTGCGTCCCGCGGATTGGCGTTTGCTGAGCCTCAAACTGCGGCGGGAGGCGCGCGGACGTTCAAGATGAAGTTTGCGCCCGGGCGCGGGAACGAAGTTTTCAGAACCATAGCCGGCAAGGACCCTCTGAAACGGCTGCAGTTTTTTAAAGACCAAGGCTTTATTGCGGTGGAAGGAATAGTTTGGATATCCCACAAGCCTTTGAGCGATAAAGAAAAACAGATGCAGCAGGACATTGGAGACCTAGCGAAGAAGTTGGGGCTTGAAGTTGGATGCATGAGTTCCATGAACGAAAAGGACTTTCCGACGATGTCAGCCAATCAAGTTCCGTCCAAGGAGAAAGTCATACGCGACAAGTCGGCAATACGCGATTTTCTCGTCTGGCAGATGGACAACACTTTCGACATTCTAAAAAGGGTCGGTTCCAAAACATTTATAATTGGGCCTGGCACGGTGGATAAAGAGCTTTCTTGGAACAAGCAGTACGACAACGTGGTCGAAAACATGGCGTTTTGCGCCGATTATTGCAAAAAGAACGGTTTTGTTATGGAGATAGAGCCGCTCAACACAACGAGCCATCCGAACATGTTCTGCGACCGAGCCGAGCTTGGCGCGCGGATTTGCGAGGATGTAAAAAGCCCCAATTGCAAAATTCTCTACGATTTGTTCCACGAACAAATGCAAGTTGGAAACTTGGATTCCTTGGACAATCCCATAGTGTGGAAAAACATAGAGTCTTTTCATATAGCCGACGCTCCTGGGCGCAAAGAACCCGGAAGCGGCAACATGGACTATATGAAAATATTCAAGAAGATTTGGGATAAGGGATTCCGTGGAATCTTGGGGTTAGAGCACGGCCAGTCGGTCCAGTCGGCGGCTGTGGACGAGAAAATTTTGGCGACATACCGCGCCTTTGACGCGCAAGTTTAGGGCAATATGTCAATTTACACTATAAACAATTAGAACACAAAACATACAATGGATAGAAGAAACGCAATTAAGACAATGGCGTTGGCAGGAGCCGCCGCCGCTCTTCCCAGATTTTCGGGAGCTGTGGGCAACAACAGCAAAACAAGGGTAGGCCTCATAGGTTGCAGCGGCAGAGGCCTTTCGGCGGTTGGAGATATGCTTGCCGCCGCGAACGGGTCGGTGCAGATTGTGGCGATAGCAGACCTTTTCCCGGACAGGCTTGATGTGGCAATGAAAGCTTTTGAAAGGCACGAAAAGAAATTCGGCAAAGAATGCTTTGACGTACCGACTTCGCGCCGCTTTTCAGGATGGGATGCATACAAACAGCTTTTGGCGGAGAATGTCGATGTTGTAATACACGCTACTCCCCCCGTGTTCCGCCCGCTGCATTTGCGCGCAATTGTCGAGGCTGGAAAACATATGTTTGTAGAGAAGCCTGCATGCGTTGATCCGGTCCAGGCGCGCGAACTTATGGAAATTGCCGACTTGGCCGACAAAAAGGGCCTCAGCATAATTCCCGGCGTACAGCGCCGTTTCCATCCCGGGTACCAAGAAATTGTAAAGCGCGTCCAAGACGGGCAGATTGGCGAGATTGTAAGCGCGCAGGCCTACTGGCTCAATTCGCGTTTCTGGATACAGAACGGCGGCAATCTCTATTTGCAAAACAAAGACCCGATGTCCATGGAATACCAGATTCGCAACTGGTTTATATTTAGATGGGCTTCGGGTGACTGCTATGTAGAGCAGCATGTCCACAATCTTGACGTCATAAGTTGGGTAATGGGCAAGGATCCCAAGGAAGTCAACGGAGTCGGCGGCAGGCGTTTCGATCTGCAATATCCAGATTTGGGCGACCGTTTCAGCCATTTTGCGGTGGATTTCGACTTTGGAGACGGAGTCCATTGCGCCAGCTACAGTCGCCGCGAGCCAAAGTCAAAGGATTATGTCTTGGAGCGCGTCGTGGGCACAAAGGGCATAATGGAAACACACCTAGACGGCGGAATACAGCGGATTATCGGTTCAAAGCCGGTGGAAATCGACCCCAAGAAGATGCCTCAGGCGCTCGTTGAGGAACACCGCGTATTGCTGGATTCTGTCCAGAATAACAAGCCGTTGAATATGCTGCGCGAGATGGTAAATTCGACTCTGATGGCAATTGCCGGCCGCGAAAGCTGCTACTCCGGGCTCAACTTCAAGTACGACTGGATAAAGCTGCGCTCGCAGCAATCTTTCGTGCCGAAGGAATGGAAGCTTGGCCAGCACGAGCTTGAGGGCGTCCCGCTTCCAGGCGTTTACAAATTGTCTTAATTTCCTCGACGCCGGCCGCGGAAAAGGAAATTTAAAACCCATATTAAACCCGCCGCTTTTCGCGAGCGGGTTTTTTTTGTCGTTAGGTTTGTAAGCATGCTCCGCGAAAACTGGTGGGTTCTATTGCTGGGCCAAAAGATTTTTTGCGGACATAAAAAAACTTGCAAGAAAGCGCGCAATTTACGATCTTAAAAGCGCAGCATTTAGTTTCGCCTTTTATTATTATGAGGATAAAGACAAAAATCGCCCTGTTCATAATAGCGCCAATTTTCATAACAGATTTGGCAGTATCATTTGTGAACGGCATAGGAAATTTCAGGACGCTGAAAAATTTGGCGGAGGAGAAATTTCTATCGCAGACGGAGAATATTGCCTTAAGGATATCGCGCGAAAATGAAGGCGGCGTGTCGATTTCCCGAACTGCTGCAACCGCCGCAAAAGTCTGGTTTGCCGACCGTTCCAACAGCACGACATATATAAGGGAGCTGTTGCAGATTTTTCCGTCGTTTGTAGGAGCCAGCATAGGCTACGAGGTTAATGCCGACCTTAACGACTTCCGCTCGGAGCGCGGCATAAAAAATTTGCGCAACGGAAGGGAGGCGACTTTCGACGACGCAGTGGATTCCTACAATTTTAGGGCTAATCCCACTTCTGCAAGCTACGACGAATGGTTGGCAAAATCCGAGGGCGGGAGATTTGCCGCGTATTGGAATAGAGCCAAGGGGGATTTGGCTTTGGAGCCGCTAGTTGATATGAGTTCGTCGATGTACTCCGCTGGGCTAAAAAAGAAATTGGACTCCGGCAGTTCCGAACAGTTCATCGTGACGGAGCCTTATTTGTACAACAACAAAGTTTTGATGGTTGAGTATTCTGCGCCGATAATGCAGGACAGCCGTTTTGTCGGGCAGGTTGCTTTCGACAGAGACCTGACTAATTTTTCAAATTTCGTCTCTAATCTCAAGTCCAGCAGCCAGGCTGATATATTTCTTTTAAGCTCTCAGGCAAGGATAATCGCCTGCACAAAAAATCAAAACCTCCGCACTCTCTCAATATACGATCTTTATACCGACGATAGCGGCGCTTTTGTAATGTCTTTTTTGCGGGACGAAAACGGGAGGCTTGTGAGGGACGATTCCGTCTCCACCGACGTTTCCAAATTTGGCTCGGCGTATAGGGATATTTTAAGCGCGGCTTTTGAAACTGCCAAAAATTCCGGCACGCTGTCTGAAAACATACGCAAAGTGTCCTATTTTAAAGACCCTAAAACCAAGCAGACGTATTGCGTTTCACAGGCGCTGGTTCGCCCAGGCAATTGGGTTGTGGTTCAAATTATGCCTCAATCGGAGGTTTTGGCTCCGGTGTTTGCGTATATGAAAACCGAGGCGTTGGGCGCAGGCGTATTAATACTGATATTGATAGCTTCTATCGTCTTTGCAAATTCTATCTTGCGGAGGATATCGCGTGCGACTTCCGCCGCCGATGAAATAGCGCAAGGCAATTTTGACGTCGAGATAACCTCCGTGAAATCCAATGACGAAACCTCCGGGTTGCTTTCGTCAATTTCAAATATGGCGCGGAAGCTTAGAATGGCGGCGCGCCAGATAGAGGACTCCCAAACCCAGCTGGAGTCGGCTTCTTCGGCTATGGAACGCGTTTCGGCAAACTGCGAGAGCGCAATATCTGATTTCGGCAGTTCCGCCTCCTCAATATCGCATGCAGTCAGAAACATCGGAGACAACGCGGCCGAGCTTTCCAAGAATGCCGACGCCGTATGCGCCTCCGCCAACGATGCCTCAGACATTGCCGAAAATGGCCGCCGGAATGTTTCCATAATGAACGATATCGTGTCGGGGCTGTCGTCGAATACATCCGCCATAGCCCGAAGATTTTCCATTATAAGCGAACGCGCAAATACCATAAACAGCGTTGTCACAGCCGTATCTAAAGTTGCGGATGAAACTAATTTGCTTTCCTTAAATGCCTCTATTGAGGCGGAAAAAGCGGGATCTTACGGGGTTGGATTTGCTGTAGTTGCGCGCGAAATAGGCAGGCTTGCGGATCAGACTGCGGTTGCGACCTCCGATATAGACGCGATTGTAAAGGAGATGAAGTCGGCAGTTGAAGCGGGCGCGATGGAAGTTAGAAACTTTGCGGCGGAAGTTGACGGGGCTGTCGCCCAAATGGCAGCCGTGTCGTCGGCTATGGATTCTGCCATAACAAAAATCCAGTCTGTCGCGCCTCAAGTAGAGTCTCTTTCCGGAGCCATAGGCGGGCAGAGGGAATCCGTCGCGGATATAACCGCAAATCTCGCCAATCTCGACGCCGGTCTGGAGCATACGTCCGAGCTAATCCGCCGGGCTGTGGAAAGCCGCGAACGCTTGAGGGCGGCTGTTGCCAAAATGCGGGACGATATTAAGGATATAAAACCAATTTCATCCGACAACGGATAATGGATATCGAAAAGAAAATCTCCGCCCGCTGCTGGGCTGCCGACGGAATCTGGGGCAACGCCGATTGCCCGGAGCTTTCGCGCGTCGGCCACTGCCATAATTGCGAAGTTTACGTCCGCGCCGGAAGGGATTTTCTAGACCGCGCTAGGCGCGACAAAGAGGGCGGGGTTCTCGCTTCCGATGCAGGCGCGCCGGAGGCTTCTTTCATTCCGTCCGCGGATGCGGTGGTCGAGAAAGAATCTTCTTTCCTCCTTTTCAAGTGTTCGGGATTTAATTTTGCGCTTCCGATGGAAGTCGTGAGGGAAATTGCTAATTCCCGCTCCATCCACCGCATTCCACATCGTTCTGACGGAGTATTGGCAGGGCTGTCAAATATAAACGGAGAGCTAGTAATAGTTGTGGATATCCTTAAGCTAATGGATTTGGGAGAGTCCAAAAAAGAAGATTGCAAGATGGTCGTCTGCTATTACGGCGACAATGAGTTCGCATTTAACGCGGACTTTGTGTGGGGAGTAGCCCGTGTGGGGGAAAGCAAAATATCGCCTTTTGAAGCTGAGAAGCCGTATGCGGTATTTATCTCGGGAGAGTTCTCGCACGGCGGGCAAAAATATCTCTTAATAGATTGCGAACTGTTTTTTCACGCCCTTACTAGGAAATACTTATGAGTGCGGATATGTTCATGTTGGAACTTTTTATAAAAGATGCGCGCGCGCAATGCGCGGTGCTTTCGTCCAACATATTTTCCGGTAGCTCTTTTTCTGCCGATGCCTGTAAAAATGCGGCGGCGTCGCTAAAATCTTCGGCTAAAATGCTTGGATTCGACGTCTTTTCCTCGGCTTGCGCCGCTCTGGAAAGCGTTTTTGCAAAAGGCGGAGGAAAACCGTCGGCTGATTCCCCAATAGGAAAGCTGGTTAAAATTCTTTCAGAATGCGCGGAATCATCCCCGTCTGAAGTCGAGTCTAAAGTATCGGGGGCCTCGGTGGAAATTTCAGAATTGCTGCGCGAAAGGCTAGTTCTGCCCGATTCCGGACTGAATGGGAGTCCCCAGAATGCGGAAAGGCCGGAATCATCATTGGCTGTTGACGAATCAATGGCGTCGATGTTTCTTGATGAAACCCGCGCACAGCTTGCTTCAATTGGGCAGCTTTTAATAGAAATTGAAGACGACTTTAAAAATCCGCAAAAGCTGGAACGCCTCATGCGCGCTTGCCATAGCATCAAGGGCGCCGCGCGGGTGGTTGGCTTGTCCGATATAGTGGACTTGACCCACAAAATGGAGGATTGCTTTGTGGCTGCCCAGAATTCCAAAATCGAACTGGACAGCGATTCTCTTGACGCCGTATTGGATTGCGTTGACTTCATTTATTCTCTAGCCGAGATAAGATTCTCGAAAATAGACAAATTAAAGCTTGGAGAGTGCATGGCCGCGCTGGACGCAATCGGCAAAGGAGCCGCGATTCCGGAAAAAACATCTCCCGAGGCCGCGCCAGGGCTTTTGGTGCAGCCTTTGCAGCCTGTGTTGGAGCAGATGTCGTCTCCATCTGCGCCCGGAAATAAAAACGCTGCGGCAAAAGACCTTGCTGTTAAAGTGTCTGCAAAAAATCTTCGCGCTTTGATGGAACTTGCGGCGGAATCTCTAGTGGAAAACAGGAAAATAGAAAATTTCCGCGACAATCTTGCCGACTTGAAAACTTCGCAGCAAAAAACCGCAAGCATTTTGGAACAGGTTTTGTGTTCGCTCGAAGGAGTAAAAGGCGCCGAGTCTTCCGTCGAAAGAATAGAGTCCGTGAGGAGGGGCATCGAGTCGAACCTTGCGGATTTGCGCCTTCAGATATCTGAAATAGGAGAATATTCACGCCGCAGCGCCCAGCTTTCTTCGCGCCTTTACTCCGAGGTTCTTGCCAGCAAAATGCGCCCATTGGCCGAAGGTGTTCAAATGTTTCCAAGGATGGTTCGGGATTTGGCAAAATCCGCCGGGAAAAAGGTTATTTTGGAAATAGACGGAAGCGATGTTCCGGTTGACAGGGACGTTCTCGACAAGCTTGAGTCGCCTCTCACGCAAATACTGCGCAACGCATGCGACCATGGAATAGAGCTTCCGTCGGAAAGAGCCGCCCTTGGAAAATATCCAACAGGCAGGATATCCATAAAAGCCTGGCATGCTGCCGGCTTTTTAATGCTGAAAGTTTCCGACGACGGCGCGGGTATGGATATAGAAAAAATCCGCGAGAAAATTCTGCAGAAAAATCTGGCGACTCCAACAATGCTTGCGGATATGAGCGAACAGGAAATAATGGCCTTCCTTTTCCTGCCGGGTTTTACCACTAAGGAAAATGTTAGCAAATTGAGCGGCAGGGGCGTGGGGCTGGACATAGTGCACTCGATGCTTCAAGAGGTAGGCGGTACGATAGAAGTGGAATCTAAAGCGGGGAAAGGCGCGTCGTTTACTCTAAGGCTTCCCATAACAAGGTCGGTGATGAAATCTCTTGGAGCGTCTATAGACGGTCAGCTTTACGCGTTTTTGCTGAGCAAAGTTTCGGGAACGGCTCTTGTGCGCCGCGAGGAAATATTGCGGGACGACGGCGGGAGGTTCTTTATGTATTCAAACAGGCGGGTCGCCCTTGTCGACGCCGCCAGAGCCCTGGGATTCCAAGATTCCCGGAGCGAGCCTGATTTCTCGTACGTGGTTATAGTATGCCAAGCGCAGGAGTATTTCGGATTTAAAGTCGACAATATGCCGTTTGAAGTGGATTTGGTTGTCCGTCCGCTTCATCCGTTGCTCGGGCGTGTACAATGCGTTTCTTCTACTTCAATTGCAGACGACGGAACGCCTATACTGATTCTGGATATTGACGATTTGATACTGTCTGCAAAAAAAGTCTTAAAATCTTCCGGCGATATTGAAGCCGCCGATGGAACTGCTGGCAAATCTGCCTCAAAAAGAATCTTGGTTGTGGACGATTCTGCAACTGTGCGCGAAACGCAGCGAAAAATCCTCCGGCAGGCGGGTTTTGCGGTTGAATTGGCCTCAGACGGAGTCGAGGGATGGAATTGCGTGCGCCTGAACAAGTACGATCTAATCGTAAGCGATATAGATATGCCGCGCATGAATGGTTTTGAGTTGGTAAAAAAAGTCCGCTCTCGGGACAAGCTGGTCCCTATAATAATGGTGTCGTACAAAGACAGGCGCGAAGACAGCCAGCGCAGCATGGAAGTTGGCGCCAATGCGCACTTGACAAAAAACAGTTTTAGCGACAACACTTTTATTGATTGCGTAAAAAAATTCTTGGAAGATTCTAAAAATTAGGCGTTGCGCATAAAAAAAGCTTGCAAGAGGCGCGCAAAAAGGCATCCTGCCCAAAATATTGCGTTAGAAATAACCGCGTTGCTTTGGTTCGGAACAAAGTTTCTCTGCTGGGGCAATCGCTTTTATTTCCGCGAAACTTAACCTTTTACAAGGGTAAGTTAAGACGGCGAATCCGGCGACGCGCTGGGCTCGCGGGCCTTGGGTTTAAGGCTCCAAAAATTCGCGTAAAAAGGAATAAAAAAATGTCGGAACATAAATCAATAGACAAACAAGCAATAATCAACGAATACCGCTTGGACGACAAGGACACCGGTTCTTGCGAAGTCCAAATTGCAATATTGAGCGCGCGCATAGCCCACTTGACCGCGCACTTGGCGTCCAATAAGAAGGACTTTCATTCCCGCCGCGGTCTGATCGCCATGACAAGCCGCCGCAGAAAGTTGTTGGACTACCTCAAGAAAAATTCTCTTGAAAGGTACAATTCAATAATTTCTCGTTTGAAGCTCCGCAAATAACGGAAATAATTTTTTTGGAAAATTTTATAAAAGGGACGATAAGATGCTCGACATCTATTGTCCCTTTTGTTTTTATATAAATATTGTTAGTAAAAATTTCGGGAAAAATCCCGATTTGCAATAAACCGCAGGGAACGTCCGATCCGTTCGGCGGAAAATAAGGAAAGAAAGAATAATGGATCAAAAATATATGGTAGAGGTCGAAGACCTCGGTATAAAGTTTTCAACCGGCACAATAGCCAAGCAGGCAAACGGTTCGGTTGTTATAAGTTTGGGAGAAACAAATTTGTTGGTCAACGCGACCGCTGCCGGCGCATTGCGCGACGGGCAAGATTTTTTCCCGCTTACGGTAGACTACCGCGAGACATTCTCAGCGGCCGGCCGCTTCCCCGGCGGTTATTTTAAACGCGAAGGTCGTCCGAGCGAAAAGGAAATTTTGACCTCGCGCCTTTGCGATAGGCCGTTGCGCCCGCTGTTCCCGAAAGGTTTCATGAATGAAGTCCAGGTTATCGGCCTCCTGCTTTCGGCGGATATGGTAAACGACCCAGACATTCTTATGGTAAACGGCGCCAGTGCCGCGATGTTGATTTCCGACATTCCGTGGAATGGTCCTGTGGGATGCGTGCGTTTGGGGGAAATAGACGGAGAATTTGTCGTCAATCCAACCCATGAACAAATGCTGGATTCCACTTTGGATCTGATATATGTGGGCAACGAGCGCGAGATGATGATGATAGAGGGAGCTGCCGAACAGTGCCCAGAGGATAGGTTCTTTGAGGCTTTGCAGTATGCCCACGGGCAAGTTCAAAAAATAATAGCAGCCCAAAAGGAACTAGCAAAAATTTGCGGCAAACCCAAGAAGGAATTTCCGCTTATTGTTTGCAAGCCAGAAATATTGGAAATGTGCAAAGAATATGTCGGCGGAAGGCTCCTTGAAGCTGTATTCCAAGACAATAAGCTGAAGCGCCAGGCCGACGTTGACGCTCTCATGAACGAAACAGCCGAAGCCGTAAAGGCAAAGGTCGGCGAGGAAAACTTTGATCCGGCGCAGATAAAGATGGCCTTTGAAGTCCTCCAAGAAGAGGTTTACCGCAACAATATTCTCGACGCCGGAAAGCGCTGCGACGGCAGAGCCTACGACGAGCTCCGCCCGATTTCCTGTTCAACGAATCTTCTTCCGCGCGTCCACGGTTCTGCGCTCTTTACGCGCGGTGAAACGCAAGCGTTTGTAATGACAACTTTGGGAACGAGCCGCGACTTCCAAGAATTGGACGGCTTGACGGGTGGAACAAAACAAAAGTCGTTTATTTTGCACTATAATTTCCCGCCGTATTCGGTAGGAGAGACCGGCAGATTCGGAACTCCCGGACGCCGCGAAATCGGCCACGGCGCTCTTGCCGAGCGTTCGCTGTTGCCGGTTCTTCCGTCGGAGGACGAGTTCCCCTACGCCATACGCCTGGTTTCCGAAATAATGGAGTCTAACGGTTCTACATCAATGGCGTCGGTTTGCGGAGGGTGCTTGAGCCTTATGGATGCCGGCGTTCCTATCCAAACTCCGGTTGCCGGAATCAGCTGCGGATTGGTGACACGGTTCGACGAGAACGGCAAGCTTTTAAAGCACGTGGTCTTGACCGATATCATAGGCGCAGAAGACCATTTTGGCGATATGGATTTCAAAATTTGCGGAACTAAAAATGGAATAACCGGATTCCAGCTCGACTTGAAAATCCAAGGCCTCCCGTTTGACATAGTAAAAGAGGCGATTGAGCGCAACCGCCAGACTAGGATGAAAATTCTCGATATAATGCATGCGGCTATCGCTGAACCAAACAAGGATTTGAAACCTTGTGCTCCGCGCATAAAAGTTATGCAAATCGATCCAGAAAAAATCGGAATGCTCATCGGCCCTGGAGGCAAGAACATCCGCCGCATAGTCGAAGTTTCAGGCGCGCAGGTCGATGTTGACGACGACAATCCGGGCAGAGTTCTCATATACGCGACAAGCGCCGAAAGCATGAACCGTGCCGTTTCCGAAGTCGAAATGGTCACCGGCGAGATAGAGGTTGGCAAGACATACCGCGGAATAGTGCGCTCAATAAAGGAATTTGGAGCGTTCGTGGAGTGTCTGCCGGGCAAGGAGGGGTTGGTGCACATTTCCGAACTTGCCGACTTCCGCGTAAACAAAACGGAAGATGTATGCAAGCTTGGCGACGAGATAATAGTAAAGTGCATAGGCATTGACGACAAGGGGCGCGTGAAGCTTTCCCGCCGCGCCGCTCTTTGCGAGCAGCAGGGAATACCCTACGAGCCTAAAGGCAAATAACGCGTTAATAAGCGAATTTCACTCCCGAAAGCCCTCGATAAAAAGAGGGCTTTTTTTATTAAATTTTCGGGCGCGCCGGATTATGTATTTAGCGTGCATTTTAATGCTGGCTGCATGGAAGATTTAATTCTCAAGTTTACGGCTTATTTGGGGCTGAGCGCTTGCGGAGATTAAAGCAATGGAAAATGCTAATTTCGGCAGAATTTTATTTAGAATTTTGTTGAGTGTTTTGAAAGCGATAGATAACTTAACTTTTATGAGCCGCACGAGTATAAACCGCAGAAAATTTTTGAGCAAAAGCGCGATGTCGCTTTTCGGGTATTCATTGATGGTAAGCGTTCCCGCATCGCCGGATGCAAAGGGCGGGACAGCGGCTATAAGCGATGTGGGAAGGCGAATAGACGAAGCTTTAAGCTCGCCACAGTTTTCGGCGGATTCTGAAAATTACATGGCAGGCAATATATTAAATTGCGATGTTCTCGTTGCCGGAGGTGGAATGGCGGGGATATGCGCGGCGATAGCTGCCGCTAGAAACGGCGCAAAAGTCGTGCTGGTCCAAGACAGGTCCAGGTTGGGTGGAAATGCAAGCAGTGAAATAAAAATGCATCCGCTCGGAGTGGACTCGCAAAAATACGGCTTTAGGGAAGGAGGGATTCTAGAGGAGATTCTTCTGGAAAATGCAGTCCGCAATCCCCAGAATTCGTGGGAAATTTGGGACTTGCTTCTGTACGATAAATGCATTTCAGAACCCAATATTGCCCTTATTCTAGACACATTTGTTTATCGCGCGGAGACGGAAGCCGGAAATATAAAGTGCGTTTACGCGCGGTCGGATAAAACTCTCAATATATATAGGATAACCGCCGATGTTTACATAGACTGCACCGGAGACTGCCGAATGGCCATGGAAGCGGGGGCGGAACTTATGAGCGGCCGCGAGGGCGTCTCCAAATACGGCGAGGACGAAGTTGTCCCAACATATCCGCTAGGCGGGCATTTATGCTCGTCCATAATGTTTACAACCCGCGATTTCGGCAAGCCAATGCCTTTCAAAGCTCCGAGTTGGGCTAAGAAAATAACCGCTCGAGACTTGAAATTTCGCGATCCACGCAGCTGCGGATTTGATTACGGATACTGGTTTATATCCCACGGTGGGCTTTCCGATACCGTAAGAGACAACGAGGTTATACGTTTTGAGCTTTTGTCCACAGTATTGGGCGTTTGGGATTATATAAAAAATAGCGGCAAATATCCTGAAGCCGACAATAGGGCGATAGATACCATAGGGATGATTCCGGGAAAACGCGACAGCTATCGAATAAAGGGAATAAAGGTTTTCAAGCAGTTCGATATCCGCGGAGAATGGAAAAATCAGCCAGATTCTGTGGGAGCTGTTGGATGGAAACTTGAAGACCAGCCCTCCGGAGGATTTTACGACACTAAAACTCCGCCTGCAATGCCGCACAGGGAGACTCCTCCGTTTAATATTCCTCTTTCCATTTTAATTTCAAAAGACTTCTCAAACTTGATGATGGCGGGGCGCAATATAAGCGCATCGCATTTGGCGTTTTCGTGCCTGCGCGTAATGAAAAGCTGCGCGGTTGCAGGGCAGGCTGCAGGCACGGCCGCGGCTATCGCCGCGGACAAAAACATTCAGCCGCCGGATATATTGAAGAGCCCAGGCATGATTTCGCTGCTTCAACAAACGCTTTTGCGCGACGCCCAGCCGATTCTGAATTTGTCAAATTCTGATTCCGCCGATCTTGCGCGCTCGGCAACTGCTTCCGCAAGCGTATGTTCAAATTCAACATCCGCTAAAAATGTTTTAAGCGGAGTTTTTATAGATAAACCCGGTTCCAACGAAAATAAATGGCAGGCGCCTATTGCCGATAAGCCGTGGATAAAAATCGAATGGAAAGACGCTAGGAAAATCTCAAATGTTATTTTAAATTTAGATACTGGCAGCAGGTTTCTTACAATTTCCTTGGAAACAAAATTCGCCCAAACGATTCTGAGAGCCCCTCAACCAGAAACTCTCTGCGACTATAATATTGTCGGGATTCTTCCGGACGGCTCTGAGAAAACTCTCGTTGAAATGCGCCGAAACCATCTTAAGCTCGTTTCGCACAAATTTGAGCCTGTGGAATTAAAAGCTTTGAGAGTGGATTGCCTGGCAACATGCGGTTCCGATATGGCTTCCATATTCGAAATTAGGGCGTATTCTTGATTCTCTCATAGAATATCCGGAGAATCTGCGTTTCATCGGATGTTAAGCGCGTGCCATCTGCAATATAATACCAGAATTGCGGAAACGCTTTATTTCCGCTTGCCTTCTATTCATGCAGGTCGCGCGAAAAATAATTGAGGGTAATTCTTATGCGCGAAAGGGATTTTATCGCGCATCCGCGCTTATGGCGGAGGATTTTTTTTAGCGCTGGGCAGGCGGTATTTATTGACAGTTTAGGCTTAAATATTATTCGATTCGTCCATTCCCGAAAGCGGTTTTAGGCATGCGGTTCGGATTGTCTTTTAATAAAACAAATGGAGGAAATATGAAAAAATTCTTGTGGCTTTTAGCGTGTTTTATGTCTGTGGCCGCTTTGACGAATCTTTGGGGCTCAAATGAGATTTATGCTGGGATGGACTCAATTTCCAAGCTCTCCAACGCAAAATCCCGCTCTATTTCTCCTGAAAATTTTACCGGGGAAGTCGGAGGGGGAGCAAAAGCCGATCCTTCTGAAAAAATAAGAAACGTTTCAAACGCCGCAGATAAGGCGTCCAATTACGGAAAAGGTTGGAAGGTAAATCCTTTCATTGTGGTACTTCCCAACGAAACCTTTACAATAGCCGACATAAAGGGATGCGGGGCAATCCAGCAAATGTGGATGACTCCGGCGGGTGATTGGCGTTCGGTAATATTGCGAATCTATTGGGATGGAGAGGAGAATCCTTCTGTGGAATGTCCCATAGGGGACTTTTTCTGTAGCGGTTTCGGGCAGTGTTCCCAACTTTCTTCCCTGGCGGTATGTTTAAATCCTGGCAGCGCGTTTAACTGCTATTGGAAAATGCCGTTTCGCAAAAGCGCAAAAATAACAATTCAAAATCTTTCCGGCAAAGATTTCCGCCTATACTATCAAATAAATTATGCATTGGGGCATGTAGATGAAAACGAAGCTTATTTCCACGCCCAGTTCAGGCGTTCAAATCCGACATCCGGAGGCCTGCATACAATTCTTGACGGGGTTGTGGGGAAGGGACAGTATGTTGGAACATATTTTGCGTGGCTTACAACTTGCCGTGGATGGTGGGGCGAGGGAGAAGTTAAATTCTATATGGATTCCGACTCTGAATATCCCACAATTTGCGGTACCGGTTTGGAGGATTACATTTGCGGCTCTTACAATTTTGACAAAGGAGGAAAATACACAGTGTTTACGACGCCCTATAGCGGTCTTCACGAACTCATTCTGCCCCCGCATGCAAACGGAAAAGCCTATGCCGAAAACACAAAGTTTGGGATGTATCGGTGGCATATTGCCGATCCAATTAGGTTTGAATCAAAGCTTAAGGTGACTGTTCAAGATTTGGGATGGGGCAAGGATGGAAAGTATGCAAAACAGACTTCGGATATAGCAACTGTCGCTTATTGGTATCAAACTGAACCGCACGCAAAATTTCCCCAATTGCCGTCGGTTGAAGCTTAAAAAAACAATTAATTATATAGCCTGATTTTACCTAGGGCAAAGAGGCTGGTTGCCACTTTATTGGCAATGCCGAAAGCGCCGTTGCTAAGTGGCGTAATAGTTGTTGTCGGATTGCGGTTTCTATTTTACATCTAGATGCAAATTTAATATTCTACGGGTGGAAGTTGCGCAAAAATTAGGGTTTGTCCTGAAAAACTTTCTTCGTAAAAAGACTCTCGTTCTGCGCAAAGACATTGAATTTGGGCAGGGGATATAAAGCTTTTTTGCGTGGAGATATTGGTTCAATTCCTAATTTGCCCATATATCCAATATGGATGTTCATGTGTGGAAGACGGAACGTCTTTTAGCTAAGTGCCTAGTGCAAAACCTCGCGTTATTTTACTTTTGATATTAGCCTCTACTTTCCCCGCGCCGCGCGCAAAGGCAATGTGAATTGGGAATTACGCCGAGAACTTGGTTTTGTCCTTGCGCAATACGCGCAATATATAAGGGTTGTGCGCCAATGCATTTAATCCGCAAGTTTTCGCGCCTGTGCCAGCGAAGCTAATTGATGTTTTAGCCAAATGCCTGCGCGCTTTGAGGGCTTCTATCTGCGGAACTAAAAATCGCAGGCTGCGCGCACGCAAAGCGCGTCCGCAATATTGCAAAAAATCCGCCCATTCGGGCGCGGGCGCCATTTGCATTGCAAAACGCATCTTTTGCGCTTGATGCCGATTTTCGTTGCGCTTGGCAAATCCGGCAAATCAATTTACCTCCCCCCTAATTAGCTATATTTATGCCACAGGCGGATTATGAATGTTGCAGAAAAAATCAAATGCAATCGGCGGATTATTTTGTAGGATGAAAAACAGTTCGGGTTGAGAATTATTCGGCATTCAGCGGAGAAAGTTCGGATTATAGCACGATGAGCTCATATTGTTGATAGTTTGTTGCCGCCGATTTTCTAAGATGAAAAACAAAAACGCCGCTGCTATAAAGCCGCGCGGCGTTTCTCTATTATTGCAGGCTGGAAAACTCATTATTTGAGAGCTTCGTCGTCGTCCAGCTTTATATGCAAATCTTTTAATTGCTTTTCTGTCACGGGCGACGGAGATTGTGCCATCAAATCTTGTCCCTTCTGCGTTTTGGGGAAAGCGATAATATCGCGTATACTTGGACGGTTCGTTAGAATTGTAACTAAACGGTCGAATCCCAGCGCGATTCCTCCATGCGGAGGAGCTCCGTATTTAAACGCTTTTAACATGTACCCGAAACGCGATTCAATTACGTCTTCCGGAATTTTAAGAACATCGCGGAAAACCTTTTCCTGAACCTCAGGCTGGTGTATTCTTATTGAGCCTCCGCCAAGTTCGGTTCCGTTCAAAACTATGTCATAGTGCTGCCCGCGCACTCTTTTGGGGTCTGAATCAAGATATTGTATGTCTTCTTCAACAGGCGCGGTGAAAGGATGGTGCGCGGAAACATATCTGCCTTGTTCTTCGTCGAATATCATTAGCGGGAATTCTATAACCCACAGGAAATTGAATTGGTCGGCAGGAATATTTATTTTTCCGCGGCTTTGCAAAAGTTTGCAGCATTCCAAGCGCACTCTGCCAAGAATTGCGCATGCGTGCTCCCAGTCAGTTGCGGCAAAGAACACGATGTCGCCGTCCTCTATATTTAGGCGTTCCCTTAAGGCTTTTTGCTCATCCTCCGATAGGAATTTTAATATGGGGCTCTTCCATGCGCCGTTCTCGGCTTTTATGAAAGCCAGTCCCTTTGCGCCTAAAGTTCTTGCGACATCCTCAAGCCCTTTCAATTCGCCTTGGGTTATATCTGAAAGCCCTTTTGCGTTTATTGCCTTTATTACGCCGCCATTTGCTGCGACTCCCGAAAATACCTTGAATGCGCTGGCTTTAAATACGTCTGTAAGGTCGCAAAGTTCAATTCCGAATCTGGTGTCTGGCTTATCGACGCCGTAGCGGTTCATCGCTTCTTCGTAATGCATCCTCTTAAAAGGAGTCGGAATATCTATATTTAAAACATCCTTCCAGATTTTCTTCAGCATGTTCTCGATTAGGGCGTACATATCTTCGCGCTCCACGAAACTTAGCTCTATATCGACTTGCGTAAACTCAGGCTGGCGGTCTGCACGGAGATCTTCGTCGCGGAAGCATTTCGCCATCTGGTAGTAGCGTTCTATTCCGGAAACCATCAACATTTGCTTGTATTGTTGCGGGGATTGGGTGAGCGCGTAAAAGGTTCCGGCGTTCAGACGGCTGGGTACTAGAAATTCCCGCGCTCCTTCAGGTGTGCTTTTAAAGAGTATGGGAGTTTCAACCTCTATAAATCCGTTCGAATTAAGATAGTCGCGTATTGAAGTGGCTGCCTTATGGCGCGTGCGCAGAAGGTTGAGGTTGCGCGGCCGCCTCAAGTCTAAATAGCGGTATTGCAGGCGCAGGTCTTCATTTACCTTGTCGGCGCGCTCGTCATCCAATGGGAAGGGCAGAACATCGCAAATGTTGTGGATTATCATATCCGAACATTCTACTTCAATGTCTCCCGTTTTTAGATTCTTATTTTTTGTGTCTTCGTCGCGCAGGCTGACTTTGCCGAAAACTTGAATTACGCTTTCATCTTTTAGCTTTTGGGCTTTTTCGTAAACGGTTGAGTTTTCCGGGTGAAAAACTATTTGCGTTATTCCGTCGCGGTCGCGCAAATCTACAAACAGTATTCCGCCGTGGTCGCGTACCGATTTTACCCATCCGATTAGCGTTACTTCTTTGCCGGCATCCTTCGCCGTCAATTCATTGCAAGTATTGGTTCTTTTCATTTTAAAAAAATCGTATTTGTATAGCGTCCATTTTTTTGCGTTATAATCAAGCTTTTTCGGTGTTCTATAGCCATAAAGGCACAGGGAAAGCACAAAAGAATTTTGCGGATGAAGTTGGCTTATTCAAAGTTTTTTGGGGAAATTAACCGCGGGTGAAACTTAGCGCCAGAATATAAAGGCCTTGCATTTACGAGTAGCGCATTGTGGGTTTCTTCCGGGCGTGACGACAAAAGATGGAGAATTTAGAATTGCATTGTTTGACTTCCCTTTGCGCCTTTTATGACTGGATGATGGCGCGCAATGAGGAATTTTTCGCATTTTCCAGTGGTTTTATCGAAACACGGCTTTGCTTACTACATATCTTCGGTTTATTTTATTGCTTTATTTTTCGGGGAGAATTTGTCGGATTATTGCTCCCAAAATAAAAAAACCGCCGGATATAGTTCCGGCGGCTTCTTTTATTAAGAATTAAGAGAGTTTTTTTGGAACTTCGTTCTTTTCCAGCCTTACATATGCTGGCATTCCGTTTTCATATGGGACGGCGACTTCGCCTTGCAATAAAGGCAGAATATATTTGTTAAACTGGTAGTTTATCGAGATTTTGTCTTCGCCTATCCAATTTTCAGGGAAGTGCTTTACGCCGTTTGCGACGCTTGCCAAATCGACTAAGGTTGTTTCGCATGAATATTTTTCAGTATCTCCGCGGACGAGGGCAACCATTACTCCGCTATTGCCTTCGACTGCTGCTTTTACCGCAGCTTGCCCCGCCATAAACGCTTCATTGGAGTCTGCCAATGACGAACAGTGCGCTGCCGCCCTTTCTGCATGGCCGAGTTTGCATGAACGCGCCTTTATTCCGGGCAAGCTTTTTTGAACGAGACGCTGCAAGTATTCGCCAACGCCTCCAAGCTGTGAGTGCCCAAATGAATCCTGTGATTCTCCGGCAGCGACCAAATTGCCGTTGGCGTCGCAAATTCCCTCGCTCACAACCACCAGGCAGTATTTATTTTTCTTTAGGCATTCCTGCACTTGAGCCAGGAAATATTCGGGGTTGAACGCGACTTCAGGGAGAAGTATAATGTGCGGCGGATCGTCCACCTGGTTGCGGCGCTTTGCTATGCTTGTTCCTGCCGCTATCCAGCCGGCGTCCCTACCCATAACCTCCACAATTGAGACAAGGTCGTGGTTGCCCATGGCTTCGTGGTCTAGGGCCAATTCGCGGATTGTGGTGCAGAGATATTTTACTACGCTTCCATATCCGGGGCAGTGGTCTGTCATAGTGAGGTCATTGTCAATAGTTTTGGGAATTCCTATGACGCGCATTTCGTAGTTTTGAGATGCTGCATGCTGGGCTATTTTATTGGCTGTATCCTGGGAATCGTTGCCTCCTATATAAAAGAAAAAGCGTATATTATGAGCTTTGCAAACATCTATAAAACGGGCGAAGTCCTGCTCGCTCTTTAACTTGTAGCGGCAAGTACCAAGCGCTGAGCTCGGAGTGTAGCGCAAACCGCGCACAGTTTGCTGTGATTCTTCAGCCAGGTCTATAAGTTGTTCTTTTAAAATTCCCTCTATGCCGTTTAGGCCCCCGTAAATTTCCTCGATACAATCGTGGTTGAGAGATTCCGTTATAACGCCTGCAAGGCTCGCGTTGATTACGGAAGTAGGACCGCCCGATTGCGCCACTAAAACATTTCCAGTTAGTTGATTTTCCATATAAGCATCCAATTTATCGTGAATTTTAAAAGTATATGTTGCCATATTTTTGATTTTTAGCAATCATTTTCTCTTTCGGGCGGTATTTTTTAAATTTCCCAATATTATTGTTTAATCCTAAAAATGCCGATGCGCATTTGCCGCGGCAATTTATAAATCTAAATGCCCATAGGTTGCCGACTTTTGGATATTGGAAATAAAAAAAGATGGATTTTTTACAATATAAAGAGTACGTATGAAAACTTAAAACTAAAATTCTCCGATGGAATTTGAAATAAAATGCATGTATCCTCGCAGGGTGAATACCGACCTAATCCAGTATTTGCCGCAGGTATGCTACGCCGGAGAAATCGTATTGGTTGAAACCGATGAAGTTTTAGACGCGGCGTTGGTAGAGATTTCAAAGGAGAAAATTTTGGGATTTGATACAGAAACCCGCCCGAATTTTACAAAAGGCAAAAATTATCCCGTTTCCATTTTGCAATTCGGAGGAGAGAAAAAGGTTTGGATTATTCGTTTGGAGCCTTTGAAAGAAAGGCTTGCCGATATTTATAAGATATTGGAAAATCCTTCCATAAAGAAGGCCGGAATAGCCGTTCAAGGAGACATAAAATCTCTGCGCGCGCGTTGCCATTTTAATCCTGCGGGATTTGTAGATGTAAGCGATTATACATCGAATTTGGGCGTTATAAATACGGGTATGCGCAATTTGACGGCACTAATATTCGGGGAGAAAATTTCAAAATCGGCGCAACTTACGAATTGGGCGAGCGATGCTCTGACTCCCAAGCAGATTCAATACGCTGCAACCGACGCGTGGATAAGCCGCCGGCTATTCCTAGAAATAAAAAAGGTAATAGAGGAAAACCGCGTGGTAATAGAGCCCGAACCCGAGCCTGAGCCCAAGTCTAAAAGGTTTAATTTGCGCGCATTTGTAAAGCTTACCATAAAAAAGATATTCGACGCCCTTGGAGGTAAAACGGGCGGCAGCGAGCCTTCAGACTTAAAGCGCCGGACAAAGAAGCAGAGCGCGCGTTCCGGCAGAGCCTGTTCTTCCATTCTCCAACCGGCATGCCGCCATGCTAAAAAATCCGTTGTTTCAAGTTCTGAACAGTCCGGATTGCCTGGAAGCCGACCGTCTTCCGTAAAAGTTGTTGTGAAGCCGAAACGCCGCAATAAGAGCGAAAAGGCTTGCGGAGAATAATCTAAAAGGAAGCATAGTCAAGGGAGCGCGGAAAAAACTTTCTCTTTCCAGACAAAAAAAGAAGGCGTACTTTTCACGCCTTCTTTTTATGCAATTTTGGTGCGTTATTGGAATCTAGTTTCCTTTGCGATGCGTTTAAAAGAATTTTTTGTAGAACGGTTCGGAAGACCCTTTATCCGTATTGTCGCCGCATGCCACAGCAAATTCCTCCAGTTTCTTACGCTGGTCGTCGGTGAGTTTGCGCGGAACTTCCACATGTATTCTGACGAGCAAATCTCCTTTTTCTCCTCCACGCAAATTCGGCATACCCAATCCTTTCATGCGCAGCACGGTTCCAGGCTGGGTTCCAGCGGGAATTTTCAGCAGAGCCTTGCCCGTGAGGATTTCAACTTCAATTTGTCCTCCCAAGGCTGCAAGAGTAAATTTTATGGTAGTGTCGCAGAATAGGTTGTTGCCGTCCCTCTCAAACTTTGGATGCGGGGAAACAAAAATTACCACATATAAGTCTCCGTATCCGCCTCCGTTGTATCCGGCGTTTCCGGCTCCGGTCTTGCGCAGCCGAGATCCTGTATAAACTCCAGCGGGAATGTCGATTTTAACTTCATTCCTAGCCTTAATTCTTCCGGAACCTCCGCATTTCGGGCATGGATTTTCTACAACGCTTCCCGTGCCGCCGCATTCGGGGCATGGCTGAGTGAAGCGTATAGGGCCTTGCGACATTCTGACTTGTCCGGAACCATGGCATTTCGGGCATGTCTTTTTGCCGCCCGCGCCGTCTTTCGAGCCTGTCCCCTTGCAATCCGGGCATTCGACTATGCGGTTGTATCGGATAGTTCTAGTGGCGCCTTTGGCAGCTTCTTCCAGAGTGATTTCAATCTCAGCGCGTATATCCGAACCGCGTTCGGGCTCATTGTAATCTTGCTGGGCTCCTCCTCCGAAAAAGTCATAGAATGCGCCGCCGCCTCCGCCGCCTCCTCCAAATACTTCGCGGAAGATGTCGAAAGGATCTTGGAATCCTCCTCCCTGAGCGCCGTAGGCTGCTCCGCCCATTCCTCCCTGCGTAAAGGCTGCGTGTCCGAACTGGTCGTATTTTGCGCGTTTTTCCTCGTTTGACAGAACTTCGTAGGCTTCGGATACTTTTCTAAATTTTTCCTCTGCTGTCTTGTCTCCGGGGTTTCTGTCTGGATGGTATTTTAGAGCCAGTTTGCGGTAGGCTTTCTTTATTTCCTGTGCAGTGGCGTTTTTTTCGACGCCAAGAACTTTGTAAAAATCTTCGTCCATAGTTAAGCCTTGGCTTTGCCGCTTGAAACGATAACGCTAGCCGGCCTCAGGAGCCTGCCGTTGTATGTGTATCCCGCCCGCGTGACTTTAACCACTTTGTTTTCGGCGACAGATTCGTTTGGTTCATGGGAGACGCAGTCTTCCAGATTGGGGTCGAATTCCTTGCCCGCAGCGGATATTTCCTCTACTCCGAAGCTGGCTAGAGTCTTCTTTATTTGCGAACACACCATTTCCACGCCGACGATTAAGCTCTTGCATTCATCTGCTCCCTTTGAGGCTTCGATCGCCATTTCCAGGTGGTCAACGGATGGCAAAAGCTCTTCTACAAGCGGTTGCAGGGCGAATTTTGCCAGTTCTTGTTTTTCTCGTTGGACTTTCCGCCGGTAGGTATCTAGGTCTGCTACGGTTCTCAAATACAAGTCCTTGTTCTTTTCGGCTTGCAGAGTCGCTTCGTCGAGCCTGTTTAAAAGGTCCGTCATATTCATGGCTTGTTCTTCTGTTGCCAGATTGTCCGCCGCGCTTTCGGCGGTAGGCGGGCATTCGTCTTCGACTATTTCAACCGGAGCTTTTTCCTGTGCTTTTAAATTGTCTTGTTGTGCAGTGTTCGAAGTTTCTTTATGGGTTTTCTTCATGTCGGTTCAATTTTATTTAAAATTTTCCTATCGGAAGAAATTTTATATTTTATAGGTTGAAAGTTAAAGACTTTCACAATTATGGACGGATTTCAAGCATCTTATTGACGAAAGCCAAGCCGCCTTTTAAATCGTCGAATTTTCCGTCAAGTTGGGCTTCGTATGCGGCTTCGGTTATTTTGCCGAAATCGGGGGACGGCTTAAGCCCGAGATCTATTAGGTGTCTGCCCATAATAATGGGTTTGGGAGCTGAATCTTTCACCTTCAGCGCTTCGGCGCGCGCCATAATCCATTCTCCTTGCGGGGAGTCTCCGGGATCTTCCGGCGGCCTTCCGTTTCTGTCGGCTTTATCGATTCTTACAAGTCTGTCTATGCGGCCTACTTTTCTTGCCAATCTGCGTATTGCGGAGTCTCCTGCGTTGCTTCTCCACAAGTCTAAAATTGCCATGTGGCGTTCCACAAGGGGAAGAACTTGCTCCACGAGGGCTTTTTCTCTTGTCAACCTTTGCAGGAACGAGCGCGTTGGAGCCACCCCCAATATATCGTGCCCATGCGAGCGGATTTTCCCGTCTTCGCACAGCTTTGTGCAGCGCGGCTTGCCGAAATCATGGCATAGTACGGCAAAACCCACGACCAAATCTTCCCATTCATCTCCTATGCGGTCTTTTGCAAACGAGTCCATACAAAAACCCGTATGGGCAAATACGTCGCCTTCCGGATGCCATTCTGGGTCCTGTTTGCATCCGATTGTGGCGGCCAGCTCGGGAAAATATTTTATCCAGCCGCAATCGCGTAGAAAGTTCAATCCAGCCGATATTTTTATTCCCCTAAGCAGGAGTTTTTTCCACTCCTCATATATTCTCTCCGGAGCGAGATTTTCCGGCTCTATAGTTTTGCATAGTTCGACTGTTTCGGAGGCTACCGACATTTCAAATCGCGCCGCAAACTGCATTGCCCTTAATACCCTAAGAGGGTCTTCGCGAAACCGATCCGATGTGTGGCGCAGTATTTTTAAACGCATATCCTTGCGGCCGTCAAATGGGTCGATAATCTCGCCGGTTAGCCAATCGCATAAAATTGCGTTTATGGTAAAGTCTCGGCGGGAGCATGCCTCCTTTGTGGACATCATGGGATCGCATTCAACGTCGAAGGCCTTATGGCCTTCTCCCGTTTTTCTTTCGCGGCGCGGGATGCTTACGTCTATGTGGTAGCCTTTTAAAATCCAAACGCCAAAGCTCTTGCCGACCATTTCCACATGGAATTTCTTCCGCAGAATTTCCTCTATTTTTTTTTGGGACAGCCCGTATATTTCAACATCCAAATCTTTAGGACTCAGCCCCAAGAGCCAGTCCCTTACGCATCCTCCCACTAAAAGCGCTCTCCCGCCGGCGTCTTTGGCGGCTTTGCATATGTAGTCGCAGGCCTTTTGGTGGCGGGGGTCTAGATTTGTCATTTTGGGAAATTCTTTATGTCGTAAACTAGCAGCTTGCCTTCGGCGGGCTTTAAGTAGTCCTCGACAAATTTTACGTGTATCGGGTGTTCTGAATACCTTTTTAGTCCGGCTTCATCGTCCTCAAACGCTACAACCAATGCGCAGTCGAAAAAATCGTCGACTACGGGCCTCGGGCTTGGGGCTGGCTCTCCGCAATGGAAAAAGGCGACTCCTTCGATATTTCTTAATGTTTCCAGGCCTTCGCGTATTAGCGCAACTTTATCGGCTCTGCGTGTTCTAAATATGACAGTATGGGTTAGCATAGTTCAAATTTTTATTTAAATATAATATTTTATCCAGGGGGCAAAACTCAAGTTTTTTGTGTGCAAACGCCTGCGCCTTTTGAAAATTTTGGCGCGGTTTCGGCGTTTATTTCGGCAAATGTTTTGCCTAAAAGCCAAACTAGGAATATTCCGTTGGGCAAGTAGTTTTTATTTTGAGGGGGGCAGCAATGGATTCTTAGTCCCTGGATTGTGCCGGACTGTTGTCGGTCCGGTTTTGTTAAGAACGGGCTGAATAAAAAAGCGCGGACGCATATTTTGCGTTCGCGCAAATGTTGCGGGCCGCCATTGGCCCATTTTAATTTTTCGATATATTTTTCTCTTTTTTGGGGAGCGTGTTTTCGCAGGGCCCATATGCGCTGCGCATGCGGAATGCGCGCGCCTATGGATTACTTCTCTTTGAATTTTGCGACGAGTTCGTTGATTGTGGCTTTTGCGTCCCCGTAAATCATGCGGGTGTTCGGCCGGAAGAATAGTCCATTTTCCAATCCTGAGAATCCGGCTCCCTTGCCGCGTTTTAGGGCGAGCACTGTTTTGGCTTTATAGGCCTCTATTATTGGCATTCCGTAAATCGGGCTTCCCTTGTCTTCTGCAGCTGCGGGGTTGACCACATCGTTTGCTCCTATTACTATTGCTACATCCGCAGATTCCAGGATTCTGTTGGCTTCTTCCATTTCTTTAAGCTGTTCGTAAGGCACGTCCGCTTCGGCAAGGAGAACATTCATATGCCCCGGCATTCTTCCAGCGACCGGATGTATTGCGAAACAAACTTCCGCTCCATTATTCTCAAGAATTTCGGCTAGCTCTTTAACGGTATGTTGCGCTTGCGCTACAGCCATTCCGTATCCCGGTATAAATACGACATTTTGGGCGGCTTCCAATACGTAGTAAGCGTCGTCCACGCTCATTGGTTTCATTTCGCCTTCCACCGCCTTGTCCGATTTATGCCCGGCTGATCCAAATCCCGAGAACAGTACATTTGCAAGCGTCCTATTCATGGATTTGCACATTATTATAGTTAGGATGACTCCGCTTGCTCCGACCAAGCATCCCGCCACAATCAGAACATTGTTTTGGATGACAAATCCTGCTGCGCTTGCGGCCAATCCGGAAAGGGAGTTCAAAAGAGATATTACCACCGGCATATCTCCGCCTCCTATCGGCATAACAGCCGCGAATCCCAATAGAAGCGAAAGAACTATAGAGGCTATCATTAGAGCCATTGCCGCTTCGAAGTTTCCTATAAATACGAAGATTGCGGAAACCGCCAATAGGGCTGCGGCCAGAAGTGCGTTAACAGCTTTTTGTCCGCTGTAAACTTTTGGCTTTCCCGATATTTTCCCCGATAGCTTTCCCCACGCGTACATGCTTCCCGTGAAGGTTATTCCGCCTATGAGAATGGCGGCGATAATCGCAAATTTTGAGAAGTCAGAGGGCATGGAATCCTTAACATCCGCAAAGTGGAATTCTGCCCATGCGACAAGCAGGCTCGCCAATCCTCCGAATCCATTTAGGAGAGCGACCATTTCCGGCATTGAGGTCATTTTTACCCTTTTTGCCACGACAACTCCGATTATAATTCCAACGGCGAGGCTTCCCGCTAAAATCGCCCAGCTTACAGGGTCTCCCGCATCCAGAATCTTTCTGTCAAACAGGGTCACAAGAACGGCAACCAGCATGCCTGCCGCAGAAACAAAGTTGCCTTTTCTGGCAGTTTCGGCCTTTCCTAGCATCTTGATGCCCATTATGAACATCACAGACGAAATAATATAAATAAAATTGATGAGGGATTGGCTCATATTATTTGTCTCCCTTCTTTTTAAACATCGCCAGCATTCTGTCGGTCACCATATATCCGCCGACAACGTTTATTGTCGCAAGAACCAGGGCGGCCGCGCCTAGGACAGTTGCGAACGCGCTCCCCTCTGTTCCGGCTGTGGAGAGCAGGGCGCCCACGATGGTAATTCCGCTGATGGCGTTTGAGCCGCTCATTAGCGGCGTATGGAGTTGGCTTGGCACTTTTGAAATTAGTTCAAATCCCAAAAACGCTGCGAGCGTGAATATGAACAGGAGCAGTATGATTTCCATTTCAGTTTTATTACGTTAAAGGTTATATGAATCGTTCGTCTGTAATTTTTCCGTCTTTTGCGACTATGCACGATTTTAATATTGGGTCTTCCATATCCAAGACAAACTCTCCGTCTTTTGTAAAATGGGATATAAAATTAAAGACGTTTGAGCTGTACATTTGGCTTGCTGTTGCGGGGACGTGGGCTTCGAGGCACGTGTCGCCTATGATTGTGACGCCATTTGGGGTTATGACGGTTTCGTCGGGTTTAGAGCCTTCGACATTTCCGCCGCTTTCCACGGCCATATCTATTATTACGCTTCCGGGTTTCATTCCGGCGACCATCTCCGCGGTTATTATGCGTGGAGCCTTTCTGCCGAACAATTTTGCCGTCGTTATTATAACGTCGGCTTGTGCGCAGACTTTTGCCATTCCCTTGCGTTGCAGTTCAATCTGTTCTGGAGTCAATTCCTTCGCATAGCCTTGGGCTGTTTGGCCGGTTTCTCCTAGATCTATTTTTATAAATTTGGCGCCAAGGCTTTTCACTTGCTCCTCGACCACCGGTCTGGTGTCAAAAGCCTCCACTCTGGCTCCAAGTCTTTTTGCCGTTGCTATTGCCTGAAGCCCGGCGACTCCTACTCCGACTATGAAGAATTTTAAAGGCGATATTGTCCCAGCCGGGGTCATCATCATTGGCAGAATTTTGTTTATTCTGGACGCTGCAGTTATGACGCTGCAGTAGCCGGCGAGATTTGATTGAGAACTCAGGACGTCCATTTTTTGGGCTATTGTCGAGCGGGGAATCATTTCAAAGCTTGCCGCCGCGACTCCCGCATCGGCAAAGGCTTTGATTAGAGCCTTCTCATTGAAAGGGTCCAAGAGGCTTATATGGAAGGAGCCTCTTTTCAATTCTGATATTTCGCCAATCTCGGGTTTGCGGACGGCTACTACAAAATCCGCGTCCTTTGCGAAGTCGGCTCCGACGATTTTTGCGCCGGATGCCTCGTAGTTGGCGTCGGTAAAACCCGCCTTAGCGCCGGCCCCCGACTCCACATTTACCGACCAGCCCATATCCGCAAGTTTTTTGGCGTCAGCCGGTGTTATTGAAACGCGCGTTTCCCTCGCGTCTTTCTCAGAGCATACGAATAAGGTTTTCATTGTTGTTTCCGATTTTTAACATAACGGCCGATTTAACAAGTTTTTTTTCAATTTTTGTTTTTCACCGCCAGCCCACAAGGCGGGTTCCTCAATTTTTACCCAGTTTGTTTTAGCATTTCAGTCTGCGGGAAATCCCATAACCTTTTATTTATTAAAAAGTATGCAGCGCATTTATAATAATTCATAATAAAAAATATAAAAAATAAATATTATTTTTTATTGAAAGATTTACGAGATTATGCGATATTTGGAGAATGGAAAACGATAAGACACACGTTCGACGCACGATATCAATATCGCCGTACATAGACGAAACGATAGAAGTTCTTTCCCGCAGCGAATTTGGCGGAAACGCCAGCGCGTTTATAGCGCACAGCATATTGCATTATATAAGATGCCAGAGGTGCGCTTTAAACAATTCCGAGAATGATTCGGACAATGCCTCGAACATGCCTGTTCAAGGCAAGAGCCTTCCAAGGCCGCATTGGCAGGCTCCGTTTTATTTTCGGCAATCGCGCTGGCGGCTTTGGCAATCGCGCGCGGGTTGTTGCGGTATTTCCGTTGCAAGCTGCAACTGCCAACTTTTGTCTTTTGCCGCGCAAAAAAACATTTTTTGCGCGGCGGGGGATATTAAAGTTTTATCGTTTATGGACCGGAATTTTGTCGATAAACGCATATTGCTTGGGAAAATTCCTTTAATTTTGCCGCAAGCGATTCTGTCGGTTAAAAATCCAAACCATAAGTTTAAGGGAAGCAGCGGCAAGCGCAAATGGTTTTAGTAGGCGCGTACATGTGGACGCCTTGGGCTATAAATGCCGGGAGGTATTCGCATATGCGCGCAAGAAATCTTACGGAGGCTATTTTATTCTATATCTTTTCGGATAACTACTTTAAGCTTGCTCCGTTGAAGAAAGGAGGCTCTATTTTGGGCTCAATATAAACTGCGCGCTTTGATGCGGGGTCTATGTCTATAATACAGCCGCAAATTCGTTCGTCGCCTTCAGCCATAAGGAAAGACTGCGGCCGTCCCTCGATGAATTTTTTGAGAATCGGCTGCCATTTTCTTCCTAGGCACGAATTCCAAGGGCCTGTCATTCCTGCGTCGCTTAAAAATGCAAGCCCCTGCGGGAAAATTCTGGCGTCGTTTGTGGGGATGTGCGTGTGGGTTCCGATTAACGCCTGTATTTTGCCGTCTAGATGCCACGCCATTGAGACTTTTTCGGAAGTCGTTTCCGCATGGAAATCCAGGAGGGCAATGTCGCATAGCGGCGCCAGAATTCCGGCCATTCTGGTTGCGTTTAAAAACGGGCAATCCGCCTTTATTTTCATTAGGGTTTGCCCTAGCAGGCTGAAAATACCCAGGCGCACGCCGTCTTTTTCTAGAATTACATATTCGCGCCCGGGATTGCCGTGGGGGACATTGGCGGGTCTGCATACCCTCTCCAACGAGTCAATCTCGGACTCAAAGCATCTCTGGTCCCAGATGTGGTCTCCAAGGGTTATGGCGTCGACACCATACCGCATAAGCTCCTCGACCATATTCTTAGTGACGCCGTTTCCTCCCGCGGAATTTTCGGCGTTTGCAACGACAAAATCGACGCTTAGTTGGCTCCTTATATTTTGCAGATTATCGGCAAGAAGCCTGCGCCCTGGCTTGCCGACAATGTCTCCTATAAAAAAGATTCGCATTAGAGCAATTCCAGCTTTTGTGCCAATTCTCGCATGTCGGATACCGCGCCGTTGGCTGAAAGTTCCGGCGGAATAGTGACTAGCAAGCCTTTGTTCCGATAGTATTCAACAAGCGGGAAAGTTGTTGAGCGGAATACGTCGAGGCGTTTTTTTACAGTTTCTGGCTTGTCGTCGTCGCGCGTATAAAGCTTGCCTCCGCATTTGTCGCAAACACCTTCGGTTTTTGGCGGGGTGAAAGTTTTATGGTATGGCGTTTGGCATTTTTCGCATACCATCCTGCCGGATATTCTTTTTATGATTTCTTCGTCGGGAACATCCAGATAAATTACAGCGGAGATTTTCTCGCCTATTTGGGAGAGTATTTCTTCGAGCATGTCGGCTTGTTTCACAGTGCGTGGGAATCCGTCGAGCACGAATCCTTTTTTTACGTCCGGCTGCAAAAGCCTGTCTTTAACCATAGCCGCGGTGACGTCGTCCGGGACAAGCTCTCCTTTATCCATGTACGATTTTGCAAGTTTGCCGAGTTCCGTGCCGCCTTTCAGGTTGTTTCTGAAGAGGTCGCCTGTGGCGACCTGCACTATTCCCAAGACTTCGCAAAGAGCCACTGCGCGCGTGCCTTTTCCGCTTCCGGGGGCTCCCAACATAATGAGGTTAGACTTTTTCATTTTTCTAAATAATCCGATTAAGTTTGAAAACATGCAAAAAATGGGCAAGCATATTCTTATGGGCGACAACGATTTTAAAGATTGCATATGCGGCATATGGGCGGACTCTGGCGGTTTGGTTCACGTATGCCATGCCGAAAGCGGCGGAGGGCGCCGCTGTTCTTCGGCGGAATTCCATCCATTCCTTTGGACGAGCCGCGCGGCAGAATGCTCGTTTGCGCGCGTGTTCGGGCAGAATCCGCCTGCAGGCGGCGAGCCAAAGACTCCCCTTGACGCGGTTATGCGTTTTTCTTCTTCGGCGGATATGGAGAAATATTTTAAAAACCGCGACAAACGCCTGCCTGTCGAGCGTATTTCCAGTGTCGAAAACCAGTATTTGCTGGCTAATTCACTTAGGATGTTTTCGGGGATGAAATTTGAAGACATAGGCAGATTGCAGCTGGACATAGAGGTCCATTCCGACGAGGGATTTCCGCAAGCCGGCCGCCCCAACGATAGAATCATAGCTGTCGGGTTGTCGGGGAGGGGAGGCAAAAAAATCCTGGAGATTTCGGAGATGTCGGACGCTGCCGAAAAAAAGCTTCTTACCGACTTGCAACGGGAAATTTTAACCCGCGATCCCGACTTGATAGAAGGTCACAATATTTTCAAATTCGATCTCCCATATATATCCGAGCGTTCAAAAAGGCTTGGAGCCCCCATGCAGTGGGGCCGTTTTGGAGCCGCCGTTCAATTTCGGAAAAGCAGGTTAAAAATAGCAGAGCGCACATTTGCATACACGCGTTGCGACATCCCAGGCAGGACGGTTGTGGACACCCTAATACTTGTCCAGCTTTACGATATAAGCGCGCGAGAGATGGCGTCCTACTCATTAAAGGAGTCTGCTGTACATTTTGGGATAAGTTCGCGCGAAAACCGCACATATATTGCCGGAGGCGAGATAAAGGATGTTTTCAATTCAGACAGAAAGCGGTTTAGGGCTTATTTGTCTGACGACCTTAGGGAGACTGCCGCACTTGCCGACAACCTTTTGCCTACGTACGTGGCGCAAGTCCAAAACTTTCCGCTGACTTTGCAGGAGTGCATATTGCGAGGTTCTGGAATGAAGGTCGAAAGCCTTTTTCTGGAAAAGTATTTTGGCGCGCGGGCGGCATTGCCTCTGCCGCAGGAAACTGAATTCTTTGAGGGCGCGCTTTCGGCAAGCTACGAAGAGGGCGTTTTTAAAAACGTTCTCCATTACGACGTAGCCTCCCTATATCCAAGCCTCATGCTTGTCATAGGGAAATGCCCGCGCAACGATTACCTGCAAGTTTTCCTGCGCGAGCTTCGCCAGCTGCGCGAATACAGGCTGCACTATAAGAATCTCGCCAAGATAGCCGTCGACGAAACAGAGCGCCGAGAATATGACGCTCGGCAGAAAAGTTTTAAGATACTTATAAACTCGTTTTACGGTTATCTAGGACTGGCTACGGCAGTGTTCGGAGACACTTCTCTAGCCGATGAGATTACTGCTCGCGGCAGGGATTTGCTTGTAAAGCTTATGGATGCTTTCGTTTCGGAGGGGTGTTCCATTCTTGAAGCGGATACCGATGGAATATATCTCACTTCCCCCGATTATTATGACAAACCGGAAGCTCTCCTTGAAAAAGTAATGCATGTTTTGCCTGACGGAGTTGATTTAGACTACGACGGCAAGTATCCGGCAATGTTTTGTTATAAGGCGAAAAACTATGCGCTGCTTCAGAGCGACGGAGAGGTTGTTTTGCGGGGATCATCCTTCCGCAACCGCGCGGCGGAACCTTTCCTGCGCTCGCTCACGCGGATGTTTGTGGAAGACAAACTCCGCGGGGAGGACAGGCGCATATACGACCAGATAGATGGTTTGCGTGCCGAGATTTCGTCGGGAAAAATGGATGTGCGGGAGCTGGCAAAGAGCGAGTACATAAGCAAATCTCCGTCGCAGTACGAGTCTGAGATAGCATCTTCCGGCAAGGGCAGGCGCGCGGCAATGGAGGCTGCATTAATGATGTCTCCGCGCCCGGAGGCAGGAGAAAAAGTGTCATATTACATATGCTCCGTGCAGGATTCAAAAAAGCTCCCCGACTGGAAAAAGGCTAGGCCCGTAGAGTTGTACGACAGTTTGTCGGCGCCGTACGACCCATCCTACTACCTTAAGAAAATCGACGACTGGCGGGAGCGTTTCTTGCCTCCGCCTGAACTTCCCGTTCAAACTGAGCTTTTCTAGACCGCTGCGCCGCAATTGCGCAAAGTGTTTTATTTGCGGGAAGTTTGCGCATGGCAAAACCGGGAATGTCGGGAGTTCGCCATCCGGCTGCCGGCGCGCGGGGATTTTGCGGTTTTGGTACGAATGGCTTTTAATTCAAAGGGTTTTTAGAGCTCGGCGCGCGGCAACGGAGGCTGCATTAATGATGTCTTAGCGCCCGGAGGCGGGGAAAAAGCGTCGTATTGCATGCGCGCCGGGCAGTTGTATTGCATAGTTTTTCAGCGCGTATTTACCCTTTTGGGGAGATTCTTTTTTAATTTCATAGAATGCTGGATGAAGGCGGAGCGGTTCTTTTGTTGATTTTTGTCTGCTGGACTAGAGCGTATTTCTTTGCGGAAAATCCCTCGCAGAGCGCGGGCGTCTTGGGGGAGAGGTATTAATTTGCGGACAGTGGAATTGGGCTCGGATTGGCTTCCTTGTTTTGCCGCAATTCTGAGGCGCCTGATTTCTGTACGTTTGGCGGCTATCTATTCCGGGAATTATCATTCGTTTTGTCGGAATCCATATATTTGGAGGCTGCATTTGGGGCGTCTTTGCGTAAGGCATCCGCAGATTTACGGTTGAGGATGCCGGTCCAGCCTAGTCGGACGGGGTGTGGTGGAGCAGGCGTGCCGTGCATGTTTGCATTGCGGCTCTTGGATTTGCATGCTGCATGTAGATTTATTTTTTAGGGGCGTTAATTTGCGGGATGATTATCCGCGCGGCTCTGTAGGACCCGCATGTGGAATTGGCAACATCCTGTCGGGCGCGGGCGGAGCATCCTAAGGACGCCCTATAAATCCCGGATGGCATTTTGTTGCGCGTTCCAGCGGGCAAAGGCTCCTTTTAGCCTTTGATGATTTTCTTATGCGCAAGATTTTCTCCGCGCGTGAATTTAGAGGCTAAGCGCTTGGAAAAACCGTGGCATTGGTAAAATTGCTAATCCAAATAGGTTTTGCTTTTTAGCATGCCGTTATATAGGTTTAATATTTTAACGCCTTCGCGGGGTTTTATTTTGTCGGCTTTGACTGCGGCGTCGACTTGCTTTTTCATTAGGCGGGAGATGTATTCGCTCTTGTATTGTATTTGAGGCAGTATCTCGTCTATCTGCGAACCTTCAATTGCCTCTTCTATGTAAAAGCCGTCTTCCTCGTCGTCCTCCAGAAATACGTGGACCTCGTTGACGCGCCCGAATAGATTATGCTGGTCTCCCATTATGTCTTGGTAGGCGCCGACTAGAAACACACCGATGTAATATGGCTCGTTTTTGCGCAATTTGTGGAGCGGCAAGGTGTCGCGCTCGTCTTCCAAATCTATGAATTTGTTTATCTTTCCGTCAGAGTCGCAGGTTATATCTACTATCGTCGTTTGCACATTGGGTTCTTCGTCCAGCCTTTGAAGCGGGACTACAGGAAATAGTTGCTTTAGGGCCCAGTGGTCCAACAAAGATTGGAATACCGAGAAATTGCAGACGTATTGGGCCGACAAAATTTCGTCGATTTTTGCCAAATCTTCGGGAATTTGGTTTTGCCCGCGCAGGATTTTTGAGATGTCGGCGCATATCAGCCAAAATATATTTTCAGCCTGTGCCCATTCCTCAAGCTTCATATAGCCGTGCGAAAAAAGTGTGTGCGCTTCATTCTTTAGCTGTTCGGCGTCGAGAAATCTCTCAAGATGGCTCTTGTAAGAGCTCTTCATTTCCAATATATGCAGGAGATCCTTTAAAACCTGGGGCGAATTTCTTTTTACTTTTACGATTTTGTCGTCGGCGTTTTTCTCTATGCTGTCGCGGACTTCCAAAACCAGTATGGAGTGCGGGGCTACTATTGCCCGGCCGCTTTCGGTCACAATTGTCGGGTGGGGAACTTGGGCTTGGTCGCATACAGTCTTTATTGCGTATACGACTGTCGCCGCGTATTCTTCCAAAGAATAGTTTGTAGAACTTTCGTAATTGGCTCTGGAGCCGTCGTAGTCTATTCCAAGTCCGCCGCCGCAGTCGAGATATTCAACGCCAAATCCCATCCTGCGGAGTTCGCAGTAGTATCTTGCACCTTCATGGACGGCGGTCTTGATTGTGGCGATGTTCGGGACTTGCGAACCTACATGGAAATGGACCAGCTTTAGGGCGCTTTTAAGCCCGGCGCGCTTTAGCTTTGCGGCTGCGTTCATTATTTCCGTGGGGAAAAGCCCGAATTTTGCGTTTTCTCCTACGGACGCCGCCCATTTGCCTTCTCCGGCTATATTGAGCTTTACGCGCAAACCTATGTTCGGGACGACATTTTCTTTCTTTGAAATCCGTATTATCGAGTCTATCTCGGAAGGCTGTTCTACAACTATAAATATCGGCTTGCCTATTTTAATTCCATTCAGAGCCAGCCTTATATATTCGTCGTCTTTGTATCCGTTGCATATGAGCAGGGATTTTTCGCTGTTGTGGAGCGCCATTGCAAGCATCAGCTCTCCTTTGCTTCCGGCTTCTATGCCGTATTGGTAGTCTTCTCCCGCGTCTAAAATCTCCTCTACGACTTCTCTAAGCTGGTTGGTCTTTATTGGAAAAACTCCGCGATAGCATCCGTCGTAGTTTTCGTCTTTTATCGATTTCGCGAAAGCTTTGTTCAGGCGTTCCACGCGGTTTCTCAAGAGGTCTTGGACGCGTATTGTAAGCGGGGTTGTAAGCCCCATTGATCGGGCTTCTTTTACAATGTCGACTATGTCTATTGAACGCGAGTCCGCAAGGGGATGAACCAAGAGATTTCCGCTTTTTGATATTGAGAAATGGCCCATTCCCCAATCATTGATGCCGTATAGCTTGGCGGATTCAGATATGTCCCAATTTCCCATTTCTAGCTGCCTCCAAGTTTTCTTGCTGGTATTCCTTCCGCTATCAAGGCGTCTTTTGCCTGTTCTATCGTATATGTTCCGAAGTGGAAAATGGAGGCCGCAAGCACGGCGTTGGCGCCGCCGTATTTTACAACATCGACCAGATGTTTTAGGTTTCCCGCGCCTCCGGATGCTATAACGGGAATCGGGACGGCATCGCTAACGGCTTTTGTCAGAGAAATGTCGTATCCGTTTTTAGTTCCGTCGCAGTCCATTGATGTGAGCAAAATTTCTCCCGCGCCGCGCCGCGCAACTTCCTTTGCCCATTCAACCGCGTCCAATTCGGTTGCGTTTCTGCCCCCGTGGGTGTAGACGCGCCATTTGTTTTGGCCGTCGCGCTTGGCGTCGATTGCAACCACTATGCATTGGTTCCCGAATTTTGCGGAGGCTTGCGAAACCAAATCCGGGTTTACGATTGCCGCTGTGTTTAGGGAAACCTTATCGGCTCCGGCGTTGAGCATCTTTCTTATGTCTTCCACGCTGCGCAGCCCTCCGCCGACGGTAAGAGGCATAAAGCACTCCGAAGCTGTCCGCTCTACAACTTCAAGCATGATGTCGCGCTTGTCGCTGGAGGCTGTTATATCCAGAAATACGAGCTCGTCGGCGCCCTGTTTTTCATACGCTTTCGCTTGTTCGACGGGGTCTCCGGCGTCGATGAGATTCACAAAATTTACGCCTTTTACTACGCGTCCTGCGTGCACATCCAGGCACGGAATTATTCTTACGCTTAACATATTGTTTATTGCTCTTGTGGGAAAGACAGGTCTATTTCCAGCTTTTGTCCGGCTTCCAGGGTGAAGCTGTTTTCTCCAAGCGGAGGCTGGGAATCGTTTTTAAAGACGGAAAACTTAAGAGGTTCGGATAGGCCTTTGGCTACATAGCGCCATTTTCCTATTTCGAGGTATTCCATTGCCACTCCCTTTTCGGGCGAAAGGCCCGCGGCATTTCCGCGAATATAAGGTTTATTGCCTATGCCTATTAGGGAGTTTACAACCACTACGGAGTCCTCTTTGGCTGGCTTTTGGGGCTTTGACGGAGATTCAGGCAGAGAGTCGAATAGCATTTCGGATATCTCTTTTTCCGCAGGCGCGGATTTCTCTGTATGCTGTTGCATATTTGCGGATTCGGACTTTGTTGCGGCCGAATCCGCAGGCTCAAAAAAATCTATGTCGTCGTCGAATCCGCCGTTTTTTTGTTTTTGGCTGGAATTTGTATTTTCTCCAGGGGAGTCGTCGAAGCTAAAGTCGTCTTCGCCAATATGGGCGTCTGTTTCGCCTTCGCCGGCAGACGGCGCGGAACTGTCTGGCACCGCGGAATTGTCGCCGCGGCTCAGGCTGGATTCGCCTGCTTGTTCCGGAGCTTGGCTGTCTTGAAAGGCTTGGGTCGATTCTCCTTCGTCTAAGCTTGTTTCCTCCGCGCCGCCGTTTGATTTTGCGCCTTCTAAGTCTCTTGCAGGTTGGATATTGCCTTCGCCGCCGGGTATATCGGACAAGTTTTTACTTTCTTCCGGCTCTTGAAGGCTATTTAGGTTGTCTTCATTTAAAAAATTAGGCTTTTCGGTTCCTATAGAAACGAGTTTGCTTACAGACATTTTAGTGTCTTCGGCTTGACCAAGAGCCTTTTGGAGAAGGTTCCCTAGCTTTGGAGGCGCGGATTTATCGGCTGAATCTGTTGCCGATTCGGGTTGGTTGTCTCCCGGATTGCAAAATTGAAGCATTTGCGCGCGCAGCTGCGATATTTCGTCTCCCAAAGATTCATTTACGGCAGACAGCATATCTTTTACCACTTCCATGTCTGAAACGGCGGCAGCAAGCGTTTTGTCGTTTTCTTCCGCCTGGATTGATGCTTCTTTGGAGGCTCGGGACAATTCGTTTAAAATATTCCATATTTCCGACATCTTGGCGTCGATTTCGTCTTTTAGAGCGGCTATCCTTTCGGCATTTTCGGCGTTTGCGGCCGAGCTTTCCTTAAACTTGGTTTTTACGGCGTCCTTAAATTCTGAAACTGCTTTTATTATTGAAGATGCGTCGGAACCGCCCTTTAGCTCCTCCAGTGAAAACTCGTTTTTTTCGCGTTTTTCTTCGACATCGGCAATCATCAGCTGCAGTTCAGAGAGTTGGTCGAATATTATCTTGAAATTTTCTGCGGCTTCCTCCGTGTGTTCGGCTTTTGAAGCCAAATCCTTTTTGTATTCAAGCCAGTATGGGATGAGCAGCATTGCCATTGCGCCCAAGACCATCAGACAGCAGAAGAACGCCACCCCCAATCCCATCTCTTCCGCATATCTTATGCTTGGAAGGGCTATTGCAAACACCGTTATGAACATTAGCGCGTCCGCAACGTAAAGCGGCCACATGGGAATTTTGGAGATTTTCATATTTAGCACCCTCTGGAAATTTAATTTGGTCTATTCGAATTTCATAAAGCCTACTTTCCGGTAGACTTTCGACATTATTCTATTTACGCGCCGTTGGGCATTTTCATTTCCGCGTTTTAGGGCGGTTTCTATAAGATGCTTGTCGGAAATTATCGACTCGTATCGTTCGCGCACCGGAGAAAGTTTTTCTACTACGATTTCAGCCACTGCCTTTTTGAAATCTCCATAGCCTTTGCCTGAGAATTCGCCGACTATCTCGTCCCTAGTTTTTCCGGAAAGCGCGGATGCTATATTTATGAGGTTTGAAATGCCCGGCTTTGCGTCGGGATCATATTTTATTTCTCCGTCGGAGTCCGTCACTGCCGACATTATTTTTTTGCGCAAAATTTCGGGCTTGTCGGTTATATAAAGCGTTCCGTTTTGGTTCGGATCGGACTTTGACATCTTTGATTCCGGATTCTGCAAGGACATTATTCTTGCGCCGGACGCCGGTATATACGGCTCTGGCATTTTAAAGGTTTCGGAGTAGGTGGAGTTGAATTTTTGCGCGAGATCGCGGGTTAATTCTATATGTTGCTTTTGGTCCTCTCCCACGGGAACTAGGTCCGCGTTGTAGATTAAAATGTCTGCAGCCATCAATACCGGATAGTATAGCAGGCCGCTGTTCAGTGCGTTTTTGTGCTTGCGCGCCTTGTCCTTGTATTGGGTCATGCGCTCAAGGGCCCCTATCGGGCAAATGCAGCCGAGAATCCATGAAAGCTCGGCATGCCCTACTATCGAGCTTTGCAAAAACAGGTTGCATTTTTGTGGATCCAATCCGCATGCCATATATTGGGCCGCGCAGTCGTAAACATTTTTCTTCAAGTCTGCCGGAATGTAGGGTATGGTAATTGCGTGCATATCGACTACGCCGAAATAGCATTCGTATTTTTCCACCATTTCCACCCAGTTTTTCACCGCGCCAAGATAGTTGCCAAGGTGCAATTTTCCCGTCGGTTGCGCGCATGTTAGCACAACTTTTTTATTCTCTGTTTCGGTATTCATTTTTATGGCTCGGATTGTTAATAAATTCCGGGCGGCGTTCAACATTTTTTTGAATTAAAAAAAGCTTTAAAAAGCCGAAAGGCTATTAAATATTTTTTTCAGAATGGATTCAATTTTTAAGCTGCATTCAAAATACCCGCTTTCCGGAGACCAGCCGCAGGCGGTCGATGCCCTTTGTTCGGCTCTTGGGGGCGGTTCAAAGTATTCGACTCTCGTCGGGGTCACAGGTTCTGGCAAAACGTTTACTATGGCGAATGTCATAGCGCGCATGAACCGTCCGGCTCTCATAATATCGCACAATAAAACTTTGGCTGCGCAGCTTTACGCTGAATTCAAAGAGTTTTTCCCCGAAAACGCCGTCGAATATTTTGTAAGCTATTACGATTATTACCAACCTGAGGCCTATATACCGCAAACCGATGTTTACATAGAAAAAGACTCCTCAATAAACGACGACATCGAGCGCTTGAGAATTTCTGCGGCAAGCTCTCTCGTATCCCGCCGCGACGTAATTGTTGTCGCAACTGTTTCCTGCATATACGGATTGGGGTCTCCGGAGGATTTCCGCAAGATGATGGTGCCGTTGCGCACCGGGCTTCAAATGAAGCGCGACACTCTTGTGGAGCGCATGGTTGACATACATTATTCCCGCAACGATACGGCGTTCGAACGCGGGATTTTCCGTGTGCGCGGGGATGTTGTGGATATTTATCCCGCCTATTTGGATACCGCTTTGCGCGTAGAATTTTTTGGCGACGAAATAGATTCTTTGAAAAAAATAGACCCGCTTACTGGCGAAAAACTAGGCAGCCTTGATAGGTTCGACCTGTATCCAGCCAGCGGGTTCATAACGCCCCGGGAAAGCATAGAGCGCGCGATCCCCGATATCCGCAAGGAGCTTGAAGACCGCGTTGCCGAACTCGAATCCCAAAACAAGCTTGTAGAGGCGCAGCGCATACGTATGCGCACCGAGCAGGATTTGGATATGCTCGCTGAAACCGGATTTTGCACGGGCATAGAAAATTACTCCCGCCATTTGGCTGGAAGGCCCGCCGGTTCCAGGCCGTGGTGCCTTTTGGATTTCTTTGCCCCGGACACCATCCTGTTTTTGGATGAAAGCCATGTGACATATCCGCAAATTCGCGGCATGTACCACGGGGATCGTTCGCGCAAGGAACGCCTTATAGAATACGGGTTCCGCCTGCCTAGCGCGCTTGACAACCGTCCGCTCATGCCGGAGGAGTTCGACTCCCTGACGGGGCAGACCATATTTGTTTCGGCAACTCCCGCGCCGTTTGAGTTGTCTGTAAGCGACACCGTCGCGGAGCAGATAATCCGCCCGACGGGGCTTTTGGACCCGGAAATGGTTTTGAGGCCCATAAAGGGGCAGGTGGAGGATTGCGCCGCCGAGATAAAAGCTGCCGCAGCGCGCGGGGAACGGGTTTTTGTCACGACTCTCACCAAGCGAATGAGCGAGGAAATAACCGATTATCTTAGGGAAAACGGGGTGCGCGTTGAATATCTGCATTCCGATATAGACGCAATCGAGCGCGTTGACATCCTGCGCCGATTGCGGCTTGGAGAGGCCGACGCTTTAGTTGGCGTAAACCTTTTGCGCGAAGGCTTGGATGTTCCGGAAGTTTCGCTAGTTTGTATTTTGGATGCCGATAAAGAGGGATTTTTGCGCAGCGCAACAAGCCTAATACAGACCGCCGGCCGCGCCGCGCGCCACGAAAGGGGCAGAGTTATTTTGTATGCAGACAATATTACCGGATCGCTTAAAACGGCGATAGAGACATGCGGATTGCGGCGCTCAAAGCAAATGGATTTTAACGCAGCCCACGGCATAACTCCCAAAAGCGTCTCACGTCCTATTCAAGAGCCGCTGGTAAGGCGTAACGACAAAATTCCGTCAATAAAAGGCAAGAGCAAAACCCAACTGAAGGAAATTATAGACAATCTCCAGAAGCAAATGCTGGAGGCTGCCGACAGATTGGACTTCGAACGCGCGGCGCTGCTGCGCGACCAAATAAAACTTCTGAGAAAATAAGAGCCTTTTGCCGAAGAATATTGCGATGCTATAAATGGCTTGCAATGGCTTGGATTTGCGGAATAATACATTGTCTTATGAAGAAAATATTTGCATTTGCGGTATTTGCTCTTTCGGCGTTTTCGGCGCTTGCGGGAATAGATCTCCAGCAAGTCGGCGAAAAGGCTATGAAAGGAGACGTCGACGCGCAGAACGAGCTGGCCGATTATTACGCCACTGGCGACGGAAAAAAATTCCCCCCCAATATGGAACTTGCCTTAAAATGGTGGGGGGAGGCGGCCAAGCGCGGAAGCGCAAAAGCAATGACGCAAATAGCCATATGCATGTTCTCCGGAACCGGAACCGTCCGCGACGTTCCGGGCGCGTCCGCTTTGTGGTCCGAAGCAGCCAAGCGCGGCGAGCCGAACGCGCAGTATTTCCTGGGTGTGGCATATTGCAACGGTTTGGGCGTCTTAAGGGACTATCCCACGGCTGCTTTTTGGTGGGACAAGGCCGCCAAGCAAGGCCATGCCAGGGCGCAAAACAACCTGGCTTTTGCATATGCGCGCGGAGAGGGCGTGGATAGGGACTTGAATAAGGCTTTTGAACTTTGGAAAAAGTCTGCGGAGCAAGGCAATTTGGTTGCTCAAACGTATTTGGGCTTATGCTACTTTACCGGTGACGGTGTCCAGCCGGATCCCATGAAAGCTGTGGCAATTTGGACAAACGCCGCCGAGCATGGAAATATGGAATCCCGCAGATATTTGGGCGTCGCGTATCTTACTGGCAAGGGCATAACCCGCGACAGAAACCGGGCTTTGCAGTGTTTCGAGGCCGCCGCCGCAAGCGGGGATAAAGAGGCGCAAAAAATGGCGGACGAACTCAGGCTGGATTTGTCGGTAGAAAAAAATATTTCCGATAAGAATAAAGAAAAAAAATAAGGTGCGCGTCCTTCTTTGCTTAATCGGGCAATGCAAGCTTGAGCGTTAAAAAATTTCATTCTCCAACTTATTCAAAAAAAATACACTATGAAATTCAATCTTCCAAAAGAAGCGTTAATGACTGTCGACAATCTTCCCTTTAAAAAAGTTTCAAAGGGGAAGGTGCGCGAAAATTTCGATTTGGGCGACGAATTGCTAATTGTCGCCACCGATAGGATTTCGGCGTTCGACGTGATTATGCCGAATGGCGTTCCCGGGAAGGGAATACTCTTAACTCAAATCAGCCTATGGTGGTTTGAACAGGCAGCTAAAATTATGCCTACACACTTGGTTCCAGACCACAACAACAGGGTGCGCGAACTCTTAAAAGACTATCCTCATTTGATAGAGCGCTCCATGATTGTAAAAAAGCTAAAGCCAATGCCGATAGAAGCTATTGCGCGCGGGTATTTGGCTGGAAGCGGATGGAAGGAATACAAGTCAACCGGAAAACTGTTCGAGTTTGAGCTTCCCGCGGGATTAAAAGAAAGCCAGAAACTTCCCGAGCCTCTTTTTACCCCTACGACAAAAGCGGCGGAGGGGCACGATATGCCGATTACAAACTCTGAGTGCGCTAAAATTCTAGGAGAGGAATTGTTTAGCCAGATAAAATCCGCAAGCTTAAAACTCTATGAAATGGGAGCCAAGAAAGCGGCGGAATGCGGAATAATTTTGGCCGACACTAAATTTGAATTCGGAACCGACGCTGAAGGCAAAGTGTATCTCATTGACGAAGTGCTTACTCCTGATTCGTCCAGATATTGGCCGGCCGACAAGTACGAGGTAGGGAAGTCGCAGCCTTCGTACGACAAACAGTATGTGCGTGACTGGTTGGAAACTTTGGATTGGAATAAACAGGCGCCTGGGCCGGTTCTGCCTCCGGAAGTGGTTGCCAACACCATAGCCTGCTACAGCGAGGCTCTATCCAAGCTTATGAAATAACTGGGAAAAGATTTCTATAGCGCGCGTTTTCCGATTTTTTATTCCCTTGCTAATTTCTATATTGGCAAGGGATTTTTTTTTCGGAAATCTTGTCTTATAGTATTCCTGATTTTAGCGGGATTTCTTTTGCTGTTGTTCCCAAAAAATTCGCGTTTGAGCCAGGAATGCGATATTTGCCTAAAGCAGTCTGATTTATTTTATGCCCTAGGCAATTGGCGTTAAAAAAAAGCTCTCCGGCAGTGTTTGGCAGAGAGTTTTTATGGAGAAAGCCTGGTTTAATATGCCTTATATTGCCTGGAAACGGGGGCTAATTTCTCCTTTTTAGCGCGGCAAACGCCAAAGCCATTGCGCCTAACACTGCTGCCATTGCGGCTGGCTCGGGAACCGCCGCGTATGAAACGTACAGCCCGTCGTCGCGCACGTCGAAAACAGCTTCCTTTGAATTGTAGGAATTTGCCCTGAAGTCGCTGTTTGTGAGAGATGTCTTTTCAGTCCAATCTACAATTTTTTGGTATCCTTCCTCAAGAAGCGCCAAATTTCCGGTGAGATTAAATTCAACATATCCCTCCATTGTATCTAGCGCGTTAATGGTTCCGTCGGTTAAAATTATTTTTCCGGCAGAATCGTTGCCAACAACCAGAGAAATCGTGCCGCCAGCGTAGTCCATTGATGAAAATCCCATTCCGCCGGGATTTGTTGCCGAGGAGTAAATGCTCAATTCTCCTCCAAGCATTGTGAGCTTGCCGTGGCTTTGGGCTGCGTATGTATCTCTGCCGTCAAAAACCAGAGTTCCTCTTCGCACTTCGACTCCGCCCGAGAAATTCAAAGTGCTGTAAGAGTTGCTGAATTTTTGGGTTGCCGTGCCTTCCATTATAATCATCAATTTTCCTTCAGTCCCGTCCCTGAGCCAACCCGCAAAGGTTTGGTCTTCCGAGTTGCGAAGGTGCAGCACTCCAACAGGATTCGTTGCCGGTTGGGATGTCACCACGCTTCCGTATACGATTCCGTTGCCTTTTATTCCGTTGCAGCTTACAACCGAAATTGTTCCGTCGACGACCGATGTGCTGGATGATTCTCTCGCGGATAGATATATGTTGGGGTTTTTACTTACAAATTCCCCTGTGCCGCCGACTAAATTTATTACTCCTCCAATATATGTCCCGGGATTCTGCGTATCGACAACACTCTTGGTCAAGCCGGTGTTAAATTTTACTTGGGATAATACATAGACGTTTAAGTCGCCCGATATGTTCGCATTGACTGGGCACCATCCCGAGTTGTATTCAGAGCGAGTTTGTCCCAGATAGAGTATGGACTGGTCGGAGGTATTATCCAAACCCACATTTACAGTTCCAAAATTGAGAGTTGGCAGATCTGTGCCGTAATAATCGCCGGCAAACCTAAAAGCACCCTTTCTGAAAACATTTAGCGTTTCAGCAGTAAAGGTGGAACCTGGGTACATTCTGAAGTAATAGGCTCTTGAGTCTGGTTCTATTGTCAGAGATTTCACGACTGCCGCAGCTCCAGTGCTTATAAACACTCCTTCTGTATTTTCGCCCGTAAGGCTTGCGGCGTTCATAATTAAGTCTGTATATTCGTTTGGCACGCTGCCTGTTGAGTAATTTTCGGGCAGCTGCCAATTTGTCGTTGAACCTCTTCCGGACGGTTCGCCTTCTCCAGTCCAATAAGATGTTTCTGCATGGGTTGAAACGGCAAGGAATGCAGCGGCAATCAAAGTTGGTATAATTGCGGGTTTCATAGGAAAGAATAATGGTATAATTTATAGATACGAGGTAATTTACATAATAGAATTTAATGCGGGCAGGCCTGTTGTCAAATTAATTAAAATAACAAAAATATCGTATATACTTGATTTTATAGTAATATTTATTAAAGTGGGCTATATGTACGATAATTTGTTTTCAAAGCGCGGAGTCTCTTTGGAGCGCTTAAAAACATTTTTGGAGGTGGCGCAAGCCGGAAGCATCGTTGGAGCCGCCGGCTGAGACTGTGTAAGGCAGAGCCAGTATTCTAGGCAAATAAAAGAGCTGGAAGAATTTTTTGAAACCGCTCTTGCAGACAGGCGTGGAAAATTTCTCCGCATAACGCCCGCCGGTAAAAAACTCGCCAACATAATATCGCACAGTTTTTCTGGGTTAAGCGATTTGAAAAACGAATGTTCGCGGACTCGCTACGCTTTTTCGATAGGCGGAATGGATTCGGTTTTGGAGTGGGTGGTGGGTCCCTTAATAAGCCGCGCCGCTTCAAAAAATATTAAATGGACATTTTCTTTCGAGCGTTTGCGCAATGTGTATTCATATTCTAAATTATTAAATATGCAGCTTGATATGGCTGTCATAACAAAAGATGCGGTGGCTTCGGACATAATATCTTTTAAAGAAATGGGAGGATTGTCGTACTCGGTATATATCCATAAAAAGAATATCGGAAAAATCTCGTGCAAACGCGGCGAAGAAGCCAAATTCATTCTTGAAACATTTCCGGCTGTTTCGCTGATCGACGAGTATGACTTCTCAAAGCTTCTGAAAAGCCAATTTGAAGCGTTTTCCATAACCCCGAATATAGTTTTGAAAGTTCACACTTTCCAGTTCGCCCTTAAATTAATAGAATCAGGGGACTATGCAGGGATTCTTCCCAAAGCGGCAGAGTCGGATATGTCTGAAAATGTGGCGGGATTTTCAGCCCCGTTTTTAAAGACGCTCGACCAGAAAATAGTTTTGGCGTGGAATAGGCGCGTTATGGCTATTAGGCCTGAAATGGGAAAGGTTGTTGAGTACATAATGTCTTTGCAGTCAAAGAGGTAATCGGATGCTTATATTTTGCGGAATTGGGCGGATTCCCTTTGCTGCTGCGCTTTTGGGATGTTGGCAATAATTGTTTGCTTGGAAGCTCCGCATTCTTGCTACGGCGTACAATAAATTCTATGCGCGCGTTTTATCCGCATTCCCTTTTTGCCGGCTGGGACCGGCATTTTTATGCGCCATGCCCAAAGAGGAAGTCCCGCTTGGATATTACTGCATAGTCATATGGCTAGCGAAAAAAATCATTTGAAATTTTTGTATGTTAATGTTAACAATATTTCCGCTTAAAGCGTTTGTGGTGTCTGCCCGCGTGTAAAATTTATCAAAACAACTAATAACTATGGCACTTGTTAGAGCTCAAGAAATCCTCGCCGACGCCCGCAGGAACAAATACGCAGTTCCCATGTTCGACGTCAGCAATTACGAAATGGTCCGCTATCTCGCCGAAACCGCTGACGACTTAAAAAGTCCGGTTATGCTGGCTGCAATTTCTCCCGACATTAAGGGCGACGGAATAGAATACATAGCTGCAATGATGAAAATCGCGGCTGGCAGGGTCAAGGTTCCCGTAGCTGTGCACTTGGATCATTCGGCTACTTTTGAGGAGTGCAGGCGCTGTATCGAACATGGCTTTAACAGCGTTATGATAGACAAATCATCGGCTTCCATCGAGGAAAACATTGCCAAAACAAGGGAGGTTGTGGAGTACGCAAAGAAATTCGGGGTTTGCGTTGAAGCCGAGCTGGGGCACGTGCCGGACGCCATTCCCGGAACAGGAGAGTCCGCTATGAACCCGGAAAAGATAAGCGATGTGAGAGACACCTTAACCAAGGTGTCGGACGTGGAGAGGTTTGTTGCAGAAACGGGGGTCGACGCTCTTGCAGTGGCAATCGGAACTGCCCATGGGACATACATAAGCGCGCCAAAGCTTGACATAGACAGGCTGTCGCAGATAAACGCCGCCTCGAAAGCCGCTTTGGTTTTGCACGGAGGGTCCGGAACTCCCGAGTCCGAATTAAAGGCGGCAATAGCCGCCGGAATATCCAAAATAAACGTATATACAGATTTGGTCACTGCGTATAACTTAAAGATGAAAGAGAACTACGCTGCCATGACAAACATGGGAACGTGGCCTGTGATAAATTCCGTAAAGCCTGTGGAGGCAATGCGCGAAAAAGCTGCGGCTTATATAAAAATGTTCGGCTCAGAGGGCAGGGCTTAAAAACTTGCTGGAAAGGTGTTTTTTATGAAGAAATACGATGTTGTCGGAGTAGGATTGAACATAATAGACCTGCTTTTTATAAGCCCAGAAAATGTTGTCGCTGACGGGAAACAGTTTGTCGAAGACTTTGTGATGCAGGGAGGCGCGCCGATAGGATCGGCAGTTTCGGCAATCGCGCGCATGGGCTACAAGGCGGCGTTTGCTGCCAGAATGGACAACAGCACCTTAAGCTCCATTGCCCGCTCAGAATTAAGAAGCAACAATATATCCGACGACCTCGTAATAACGGACTCAAAAAGCAAGCCCGCAATAGCGATTGTGTCGATAGATAAAAAGACATCTGGCCGCACTGTTTACATTGGCATGAAAGACTACGGCTTTCTGCGAAAAAAAGACATTCCCGTAGAAGCCATACGCAACTCAAAACTTTTAATGGCCGACAGCTACGACTTTGACGCAACCGAAGCCGCCCTCGCCGCAGCCGCGAAATGCGGGTGCCGAAGCCTTGTGGATTTCGAGTACGGCGACAAAAAAAGGACTTTAAAGCTCATAGGGATGGCCACCGATATTGTGTTGCCATTGGAGTGCGCCTGCAGGCTTAGCGGGAAAAAAGACGCGGAAAGCGCATTGAAGGCTCTGGCGAAATATACAGACGGACAGCTTGTCGCCACCGACGGCAAACGCGGAAGTTGGGCGCTGGTTCAAGGCGGAATATACCGCCAGGGGATAGTCCCGGAAAGCGCAAGCGTGGATTCGACCGGATGCGGCGACGCTTTCCACGCAGGATATGGCATAGGCTTGATAGAGGGCTGGGATTTGCCGCTGCGAATGGAGTGCGGAGCGTGGCTGGCGAGCCTAGTAATAACAAAATTGGGAGGGCGCACCGCGCTTCCTTTTAAGAAAGACATAGCAAAATACGCGCGCGCCGGAATCTCAAAACAGCTGCGCGCAAAACTTTTGGAAATTTCAAAGCGCAAATAATAAAAACGAAAGGGAGACAGCAATGGGTAGGCAGACATTCGCATTATTTTTTGGCAATAGGGGATTCTTTCCAGAAAGCCTAATTGCCGGCGCCCGCGAGGAAATGGCGGCGGCTCTTGAAAAAAACGGCTACGGGCACATAGTTTTGGACGCGTCAGCAACCCGCTACGGGGCTGTCGAAAGCGCGGCAGAAGGCGAAATATACGCCAAATTTTTGGAGGAAAACAAGGGTAGGTTCGACGGAGTAATAGTCTGTCTTCCTAATTTCGGAGACGAAACCGGCGCGGTCACTGCTTTGCGCGATTGCGGGGTGCCGATTCTCGTGCAGGCGTATCCCGACGAACTGGATAAAATGGACAATGCCCGACGCCGCGACGCATTCTGCGGAAAATTTTCCGTCATGGACGTGTTTTACCAGTACGGGTTAAAGTTCACAAATTTAGTTCCCCATGTGGTGCATCCGTCAAGCGCGGAATTTGCCGAAAATTTAAACGAATTTGCAGCGGTTTGCAGGGTTGTTAAACGCATGAAGCGCCTTACAATGGGCGCGATAGGAGCAAGGACATCGGCTTTTAAAACCGTGAGATTCGACGAGCTGGCCCTGCAAAAATACGGCATCACAACCGAAACAATGGATTTGCTTGAAATAGCCCACAGAATGGATTCTTTGGACGCGGCTTCTCAGATTGTCAAGGATAAGCTCGCGCACTTGGCGGAGTATGCGGACTGTTCCAAGGCTCCGGTTTCGTCGCTTGAAAACCTGGCGAAACTTTCGGTAGTATTGGATGAAGTTGTCGACGAGCTGAAATTGGACGCCATTTCCATCCGCTGCTGGATGGAGCTTGAAAAAGTCTTTAAAATAGCTCCGTGCATACTTCTTTCCGACCTGAACAACAGGGGAATTCCTGCCGCCTGCGAATTGGACGTTGGCAACGGAATAATGATGGCGGCTCTCGCAGCGGCTTCCGGCGGAGCGGCAACATGCCTGGATTGGAACAACAATTACGGCGGCGATCCCGACAAGTGCATACTATTCCACTGCGGCCCGGTTCCGTCGTCTTTGATGAAATCTAAAGGGGAACTCGTGGAACATTACATGTTTGCGAAATCTTTGGGGTGCGGGTGCGGATGGGGCCCTAACCAGGGCAGAATAGCCTCTTTCCCAATGACGTTTGCAAGCGCCAAGACGGAGAATGGAAAAATATTTGCATATTTGGGAGAAGGTGAAATTACAGACGATGAAATTCCCAGGGAATATTTCGGATGTGCGGGAGTTGCTAAAATTGGCAATTTGCAAAAGAAGCTTCAGGCAATCGGCGCAAACGGTTTCCGCCACCATGTGAGCCTTGCAAAAGGCCGTTATGAATCGGCTCTAAGAGAGGCTTTTGGCAAGTATCTTGGGTACGAACTGGCGGATATAGGCGGTTGATTCAGCTCTTTATTTTAACTTAACGGGCCGGCCTTGCTGCCGGCGTCCGGTTTAACATCGAAACGCGTTCTTGCTTATGGAATTCTTGGATTGGATTGTAATAGCATGCTATTTTGTGCTTATTGTAGGAATCGCATGGTGGGCCGGCAGGAATCAAAGAACCACTGGCGACTACTTCTTGGCTGGCCGCAACGCGGGGTGGTTTGCTATTGGCGCCTCAATTTTTACAGCAAACATAGGTTCTGAACATATAGTTGGGCTCGCGGGGTCCGGAGTGTCAAAGGGAATGGCGATGGCCCATTGGGAAATGCACGCGTGGATTTTAATCCTGCTAGCATACGTGTTCGTCCCCTTTTATTATAAAGCCGGAATTTATACCATTCCGGAGTTTCTAGAAAAGCGTTTCGGAGCTAGGACACGCTGGCTTTTGTCTGTTGTGTCGCTGGTGGCGTACGTTTTTACAAAGGTAAGCGTTACGGTTTACGCCGGGGCAATTGTATTTCGGCTCTTCTTCCGGATGTCTTCGGCTCGCCTGACAATGCGTTTTGGGTGGGAGCGTTCGGGACTGTCATAATAACCGGCATTTATACGGTATTTGGCGGAATGCGGGCAATTCTATATACCTCCGCGCCTCAGGCGGTATTGTTGATTTTGGGCTCCGGAATAATAACTTACGCTGGTTTGGATGCTCTTGGCGGGGAGAACGGCGGGATTTTCTCAGGCTGGGGAAATCTTGTGGATTTGGCGTCGTCTAACGCAGAAGCTTTCGCTCTCTGGAGGCCTCTTTCAGATCCGGATCTGCCGTGGGCGGCGGTTCTGATAGCCTCTCCGATTGTGGGAATTTGGTATTGGTGTACGGATCAATACATAGTACAGAGAACTTTGTCGGCTGAAAATCTCGAGGTGGCCCGCAAGGGAGCTCTTTTTGGGGGGCTGTTGAAATTGACTCCTATTTTCATATTTCTAATACCTGGAATAATCGGATGGGCGCTTTTTAAAAAATTTCCAGACAAATTCCCATTGGCGCTGCTTCCGGACGGTTCAATAAACGGGGATATGGTTTTCCCAATGCTTGTTAAGTCGCTTCTGCCCGCGGGGGTAAGAGGGCTTATTGTGGCGTGCTTGCTTGCGGCGCTTATGAGCTCTTTGGCATCTTTATTCAATTCAAGCGCGTCGCTTTTTACGGTAGATATTTACGAAAAGCTTTTTCCAAACAAATCTGAAAAACATCTTTTGTTTGTTGGGCGCGTTGCCACCACTGTTGTCGTTGCGGCAGGCATAGTGTGGATACCGGTTATGAAAATTATATCAAGCGGAGGGCTTTATCAATACTTGCAAAGCGTGCAGGGGTATCTTGCTCCATCTATAACTGCGGTTTTTATATTCGGCATATTTTGGCGCCGAACAAACGAAGCAGGCGCGGTATGGGGGCTTATGACGGGCTTTGTTTTCGGCATGTTGAAACTTGGAATTCAGAGCTTTTTTGGGTTCGGGGCGGATAAGATTTCTTCTCCAGAAATTTTGGCGTTCATAGGCGACTTTAATCCGTATTATGCGGCCGGAGTCATATTTGCCTTTAGTTCTGCCGCGCTAATTGCCGCGTCCCTGGCAACTGCAGAACCTCCAAAGGAAAAACTAAAGGGGCTTACATATGCGTGGCTTATGTCGGATTCCGAGGCGCGGGCGGAGATTGCAAAGTCGTGGAGCTTATCGAATAAAATTCTGGCCGCATCGGTATTTGGAGGCGTTGCGGTATGTTATTTGTATTTTAGCTTTTGGTTGGGATAGGAAATTTTTTTGGTAAAAATTTTTCTTAAGGCGACCGGAGATTTGCGTCTATTTTATAGTGTGGAATTTTGCAGCGGCGGTTTAGCAGTCTGTGCCGCAGAAATTTTGCTTGGTTGAAATAAGGTTTCTAAAGGCAATAGAAAGCTTGACAAGCGCGGAAAAATTTTTTGCTCTATTTATATAATATATAGCGAATTTTCCCGAAAGGAGACAGATAATGAATGTTATAACTAAGAAAAAGCGCGCCGTAATGATGGAATACGTTATAATTGCCGTATTGATAGCGGCGGCAGTCGTTGTAGCTGTAATGATGCTTGGCAAGAACGTATCTTCAGAAATGAATGTCGCCACGCGTTCCATGAGCGACGCTAAAGCTGCCGTAAGCGCGCAAAAAGATATAAAGACCCAGGCGGAAAAGGATACAAAATCTGCAGAAGAACACCGCAAGGGAATGCACAACTACGACTAATAATCCGTAGGCAGCTTGCGGCCGGCATCAGCGTTTTAAGTGCGAAAGTTTTTTATATTTTATGGTTAAACGGGAAATCCGCATTGCGTGGCGTTCCCGTTTTTTTGCGTTATGGAATCGTTGGTTTTGGCAAAGTTTATATTGGCAACTCCTTGGCTGCTTTATTTGGCGGTTAAGGATTACCGGACCAGGCAGCTTCCCAATTCCGTCACGCTGGGGGGAGCGGCGGTTATGGTAGCGGCGGCATTGGGATATGACATACAGTATTGCGTAGGGTCGCTAATAACCGGTGCCGTGTGCGCGCTATTTTTATTGTTGCCTTTTTTCCTGCGCGCTGCGGGAGCCGGCGATGTAAAGATGCTTTTTGCTGCCGGGATAATCGCGGGTCCGGGGAATGTGCTTAATCTAATTTTGATGGTTTCGTTTGCGGGGCTTGTGTTGGCTTTTGCCATGCTGTTTTTTAAAGCGGTCAATCCCGCGCGGCTAAAACATTATTTGCGCTGTATGTTCGATTTTAAGTACGACAGGCAGGAAGGCAGAAAGTCGCTTCCGCCGTCAGAAAGCGAAGCCTGCCGCGTCCCCTTCGGAGTGGCCATAGCGGCAGGGCTTTTTATAAACTTGTCTTTGCAGGTATTGGCGGTGTATTATGCAAGTTGATAATGGCGGCTGTTAATATGAAAAAATTGGCGAAGTCGGCGGATGGGGCTATGTTGCTGGAGTTTGTTCTCTGCTTCCCGATACTTATTGTATTGTTTTTGTTCGCCGTTCAATTTGCGTACATAATGATTGCATGGCAGGTTGTACATTATTCGGCGTATATGGGAGCGCGCTCCGCAATGACCGAAAATGTCCTTATGAGAAAAGGCAAGGCTGAAAAAGTTGTAAAGAGAATTTTGGCTGTGGTTTCAGCCTCTCCGTCGGATTCCAAGGACGCCAAAGACAGGGCTAAGGACGATTACAGCAAGCTTGACGGCTGGGGATGGCTGCCCAATACAAAGTATCTTGACAAACAGGTCGATGTGGACATCTCGGCGACAAATCTAGACCCGCGCGGCGTATTGTGCACTGTAAAATTCAAGGCGTTTCTAACTGTTCCCGTGGCAGGAAGGCTGATAAGTTTTTTCGCAAAAGAAGATAAGAACGACGATGAAAAGAAATGGCAGGAATTGCTTGATAAGCAGGAATACGCTCTCAATCCCGCCCTAATAGAATATTCAAATGAAGTCGAGCTGGATTCCGGCGACGAAAAGCTTAAAATACCCTATATAACCTTGACTTCAAAGAGCGCTGTGGCAATTCCGTACTCGACTTTAAAATATCCCATATCGATAGAATGACAACCGGAGGCGTATTAAAAGTTTTCTTCCAGCGTTGCGCCTTGCTTTGCAAGGGCAACGACGGGGCTGCGCTCGCGATAACATTGGCTTTTATGCTTCCCGTGTGCATACTTTTCACCGGAATTTACGGCGTCGGAGAGATAGTAAGGCAGAAGATTGAGCTGCAAAACGCCGCCGACGCGGCGGCGTACTCCGCGGCTGTTGTCCAGGCTGACTATTTGAGCCGCATGGCGACTGTAAACAAGGCTATGGCATGGACGTATGTCGATTTGCAAAAACGTTCTTTCGACGCCGCGATGGACATGTTTTGCGAGTATATAATGAAGCAGTTCAAAAGCGATTATGAAAAATGCCAGAGACTCAATAGGCCATGCCATATGCACGTCCTTGGGACTAATTACAATTGCGGAACGGATATTCTAGTTAATAACATAGTGCTGAATGTTACTGGGAACGGGTTGGGGCTTCCTCTAGTGGCGAAGAAATTCAACGGACAGACCGGGGTCGACAAGGCTCTTATTTCCCAATTGTATTATGTATTAGCGGCAAACTTAAAAGGCAAAGGCGTGGTTGCAAACCTTCCAAAAATTTATAAGTACAGCTATTCTATCATAAATATGACAAAGAAGCTGATAGATTTGCACTCCGAATATCCAAAGAAAATAAAGGAGACTGCCCGGCAAGTAGCCGTAGCCAATATGATGGAATGCAAAGACGACTATATTATAAATGTCACTACCGGCGACGAAAAGCTGAGCTTTTTCTTTATGACGGGGTCCGATGACAACGAAAAAGCCTTTATATCTTTTGCCGATCCGACCTTAAAAGATTTTTCCCCAAAGAGCGTATTTGGAGCCGGGACGGACGACTGGATAGTCCGCAAGGGTAGTCTGGGCTTCTGGAGGGTTTACAAACAGACCAGCACCCACCTACACGCAAAATGGGATTGGTTTTGGACTCGTTGGGTGCACGTCCAGGTAGCTGATGTTTCAATGCATTTGCCTCCGATAGCTCCCGGAGGCGCTTACGGGAGAGGGCATCCGGAATACCACGGATACGACTTCAATATTATAAAGGAAGGCTATCCGATAGGATTGCTCGTAACTCCCGCAGTCCCTATCACTCTGCTTCCGGAGTTTTTTGGAAAGTCTGGTTCAATAACTGTTGCGATAGCCAGAAAAACCCCAAATCCGCTAGCCGCTTTTACTCCGCAGGGGCGTTCAATGACGGCGCCGGGCATTCTTTCGGCTTTCAATGTTTCCGCAGCCGGGGGAAACAGGCCGGAATATATGTGCGCCATATCGTCGGCGCGCGCGGCTTACAAACAGTATAATTCGGACAAGAAAAAGAAGCTTGAGAGTTCGGAGTACACTGTCGGATATGTAAAGGCAGACAGGGAAAAAACTTGGAATCTTTCTGAAACAGATTGGGACGCGGTATTTCTTCCTGTAAGGCACGCTTGGGATCTATGCGCCGGGGTAAGCGCAGCCCAGACTTTTGTTCCAGATCCGCTTTCCGGAGGCAATATTTTAAAGACAGTCATGCTCGACAAAAATAACTGGACGGACAAAGATGGGAAAAAGGTCGATAAAAAGGATCTGCCCGATTGGGAGAATATAAAGCCGCCGGGAGGGCTGGTAAAGGACGAAAACTCAAAGGACAACAAGTTGGATTGGGAAAAGTTGAGCAAATATTTGGGACATTGATATGAGTGGCTTTCTTTGCAGGCTTTTGCGTTCTTGCCGTGGGTCGGTGCTCATGGAATTCGTAATTGTTTTGCCGGTTTATATGGCGGCTCTCGGCGGGATAATTTGGGTCGGGGAAAAATCGCTTGACACAATAAGCCTGCGTTCGGCGAATCATTGGAGCGTGTGGATGGCGGGAAACAGATTCTCAACGCGCACTCCGGCTACCATTTCTTTAAGCGGGCTTTTCCCGCGCGCGGACGTCGTCTACGACTCTGTAAAGCGTAGCCTGGTGGACGAGCATTCATATCTTCAGTTTATTGGCTCCAAGGTGTCAATACTGGAATCTACTCCCGAATACTTGGGCAATTTGATAAATATGCCTTACACAGTTAAAGGCGAAGAACCTCCGGGGTCTATAATTCCCGAATTTACGATCAGCTCCTCAAGGTATGGAAACGATTATACATTGGCTGTTGTAATGCGCTCAAAAGGATCGTCATCCTCAAAGAGGCATTGGCATTCGAGCCTCGTGGCGGACAAGGATGTTTGGAAATTTGAAGGCAAGGAAGATTCTTATCCCGAAAAATGGGAATTGTCTTTGCTAAAAGACGCAAAACATACAGACGATACAAAAACTCTGGATGACGAGCCGAATAAGATAGATTTCTACGAGCGTTATGAAAAATACGAGAAATGGAGCGTGTCGCGATGACCAAGATGTCGCTCTATGCCTTTTTTGCTACGTTTGCTTTGGGAATGGCTGCGATGGTTTTCTCGCGCAATGTTTTTCTTGGCTCGGAGCCGGCCGTGGCAGCACCTTCGGCGGTTTCTGGAATCTCTGGCGCGGATGCCGGCGTTGGCATGGATGCCTTTGCCAGTGGAAATCCGCTTAAATTGCCCGACTTCGCCGAAGCCGAATATGGGGGCAAAGGCGGTTGGGAGTATTCCGGGACGGTAAACGCCAATTTTGTGTCGGCGCGCGCGCAGCTCGATTCTTGGATGCAAAACCAAGGCTGGATTCCGGATAAAAAAATTACCCTTGACGAAAATATAGAACCTAGGATTCTTTTAACTTTCACGCGCGGCGCCGAAGAAATGACGCTGTTTGTCTGGAAAATTTCAACGATGTCAACTGGATTTGCCTATAGGCGCGAATCCGCAAATAAAAAAATATCTGCCAATGAATTCAAATAACGATTTTCTTGCGCTCTTTTTAGCTCCCGTAGGCGGTTTTCTCGGGGACGACAGCGTGTCTGAAATCCTCATAAACGGAGCTGAACAGATATATGTCGAACGATCCGGAAAATTGGAGCTCACCCAGGCAAAGTTTTCCAGCGAGTCCCAGCTTATGGCTGCCGCCTCAAACATAGCCAAGTCAGTCGATAGAATTCTCGATGCGCGCCATCCCGATTTGGATGCGAGGCTTCCGGACGGCTCCCGCGTGCATGTCACAATTCCTCCCATAAGCCGTTGCGGAACTATAATATCCATACGCAAGTTTAAACGCGACATGCTCACTCTCGAAAAGCTGGAGTCTTTTTCAAGCATTCCGCACGATGGCGCGCTTCTGCTAAACGCAATTGTAAAACTTAGAAAGAACACGATTGTATCCGGGGGGACATCGTCGGGGAAAACGTCTGTCTTAAACGCCATAAGCGGTTTGATTCCCGATTCCGACAGGATTTTAGTCCTTGAGGATGCAAGCGAACTCCAGTTGCAGCAGCGCCATTGCGTATATTTTGAAACGAGAAAGCCCGACAAAAACGGGGATGGAGAGTTTTCCATCCGCGACCTTGTTATAGCATCCCTTAGAATGCGTCCCGACAGGCTTGTAATAGGGGAGATTAGGGGAGGCGAGGCTTTGGATTTACTTCAGGCGATGAATACCGGGCACTCCGGTTCAATGTCCACAATACACGCAAACTCTCCTATTGACGCCTTGATGAGAATGGAGATATGCGCGCTCATGAGCGGGGTCGAACTTCCGCTTAGCGCCGTTAGGATGCAAGTGGCGTCGGCGGTAAATTGCCTAGTTCATACAATGCGCCTTCCAGACGGTTCCCGCAAGATTGTGGAAATCGCAGAAGTTTTGCCGTTAAATAACGGCGAGTACCGGACTAGCGCGCTAATGAAATGGAATACGCAGTCCATAGCTCCGGACGGTTCCGTATGCGGCAATTTCTGCCTATGCAACGAGCCGTCGTTCGCCGGAGACGCAAGGATTATGGGAATAGAGCTTCCTCGGTACAATTAGGGCAAAGGCGTTATGTTTTTGCTGTTTAACGGAGAAATACTTGGAAAATACAGGCTTGTAAAGCCGGTAAAATGTTCCGATATTTCCGAAGTTTGGATTGCCGTTGACGGCGGCGGGAAGTTCGCGGTTTTAAAGGCGTTGCACGGGGGCGCACATGAGTCGGAGCGAATGGTCGCTTTGGCAAGAGTGTTAAAGCAGGCAGATTGCCCCGGAATTGTAGGGATATTGGATTGCGGCGTGTCCGAGTCCGGAATTGCGTATGCCGCGCATCCTTGCATGGAGGGGGGGAGTTTGGCTGGATTCCTTTTAAAAAACGGCAGGCTTTCACTTGGGCAGACGGTTTGCATGCTCTTGAGCGTATTGAACGGGCTAGCCGCTATACACGCGCTTGACATAGTCCACCGCGACATAAAACCCGCAAATATATGGATCTCAAAAGACGGGCTTGCGTGCTTGGGCGATTTTGGGATTGCAAAAGTTCCAGGATTTTCAGATGTCTCCGGAGCTGTGTTCGGAAGCGCCGCATACATGTCTCCGGAGCAGGCAAAAGACACGTCGATGGCTATTCCGGCAAGCGATTTATTTTCCCTCGGATGCGTCGCCTACGAGTGCCTGACAGGATGCCGCAGATATCCTCAAAAAAGCTTTACAGACACTCTGAAGGCCGTTGTTTCCGACAGGGGGATTCATGCACGGGAATTGGAGGAGTTCGCTACGCTTCCGTTTGCGGTATTGCTATGCAAAATGATGAATCCGTCTCCAAAAATGCGCCCTAGCTCGGCCGAAGATATTATTCGGGAGATAGAATCAATGAGGCTTCCCCAAGATCCGCTGGTTTAAAGACCGGGGGTTCTTCAAGGGATCATTGCTCTTGCCGGGCCGAATTTTTCCGCGTACATCTTCCATCTTAGAGAGGCTCTTGCGGCGTTTTCTATCCATATTGCGGGATTGTTGGATCGTGCGATGCAGCGTATTTCATTGTCGTCGATTCTAAAGAGCAGCGGCATAGGGTCGAATCCGGCGCCTTGAAGTCTCGACTTTGCTGCGGCAAGCGTCTTGCGCAAATAAACTTCCCGCGCCAAAGCCGCCGCCGCTGGCGCCAAGGCGCATATTCCCCATGGCATTATTTTGCCAGCCGCGGCAAAAATTGTTCCCGCAAGGATGGAGGCCGATGTAGTCGCAGGTATTCGCCAGTCCCTGAAAAAATTTCCGAATATCTTGCGGAATGCGGAAGATTCGGCATTTCTTGGAAACCATTCGTCGTAGGCGGATGTTGGAAATCCCGTTTTTGCGGCGTGGCACATTTCGTGGGCCAAAATTTGGGCCGCATTCTCAGCCGCGGCATTTTTTAGGAAAATTAGCGGAAAGAATCCGTCCACTTCGTATTGGATTCCCTCTGAAAACGCTCCTGCAAGTTTTTTTGACTCCCATGTTGGAATCCATTCCGCGCGGAACCTGTATAGCTGCCATGTTATTTCCGCTGCAGACGAGATCAGGGCGCCTGGCGCTTTTGAAGCGCCGGAGTATATGCTTCCAAACTGAGAGTTCCCGCAAGATATCGAGTCAATTTCGTCAAGAATTCTCGATGCGCGCCGGATATATTCATCAAGTGGCTCGCTTGGGCATATAAAAATACCGGCCGAGTCCAGCAACGACAATGCGCGCAGGATTTCAGAATCGTCCGGCGCTCTTAAGCTTTTTATGCATTCGCGCAAATATGCGTTCATGGAATCGGCAGGGAAATGATTGTCACAATGCGTTGGTAGAAATGCACGATTTCCTCTCCTATTGTCCCAAAATCCCCGCCAAGCCAAGAGGAGCTGTAAATCATTGCCGACGCTCCGAATACAAGCGGCAATATCGAGCACAGTAAAAGCGTGTATTCCAGCAAGACGGCTCTGCGCTTTAATATGCGGAATTTCTTTTTCATGTGTTCATTTACCGTTTTTTTTGCCAAGTTCTGCAGATTTTTTATTCCAGCCCAATTTCTTGGGGGGTATGGGATGCCGTCACTCCCATACGCGGTTTACAATTGGATCTCCGGGGATTCCATTTGAAAGGATTTCCGATTTAATTTTTTCAATATTTGCGGAGTCCATAGGATTATATTTTTCCCAAGCGGCATATTGGCGCTGGCGGAAAGTCCTCCATTTTTTTGAGAAGTCTTCCATTTCGTCTTTTGAAATGCTTCCGGGAGCGGCAAAGTAAAAATACGCCGCTTTTGCAACGAAAAATTTTCTTCCGTCCGGATTGCTTTTGGCGATGCCGTCCAGTATTTCAAGAAGATTCAGGCGCGTTTTTAAGGTGGATTCCACCCTGTTTTTCAATTCCGCCACGCCTTCTTTTAACATCCATTTATTGTCTTTTATCGAGAGCCAGGAAAACGCCTCTTCCGCAGCTTTATAGGTGTCGGACAGTTCTATGCATTGCGGATGGTATTCTTCTGGAAGAAGTATCTCGGATGAGAATATATTGGTGGAAAGGGATGGAATCTGGGAAATTATATCGTAAAAATATTTAAATCCTAGCATCTTGTCGTATTCGTCTGCGAAGGTTTCTTTCGGATTATTCGGCGGCGGAGATTCAAGGCTTTTAAATGATAAAATGCGGTTCCACATTTCTTTTGAGTTGAAATCTTTGACAACTTTTGGCGTTCCAGAATCTATTCCGCATTCGCGGAGGTTGGCTATTATATATTTTAGCGAACCTATATTTTTCAAAATTAAATCGTTTCTCCTTATGATTTGCGCCCGCATATTTGATATTGCGTCGTAATTTAGGCAATCGTCTGCGGATATAAAGCTTATGTCGCGGGATATTTTATCGAATTGCAAATTGTAGAAGTAGTGCTGGTTGCTTTTTACGGCGTCTATGTTTGACGCTATTTTCTTCAGGAGTTCCTCCGCGTTTTGGGCTTTAATGCGCACTCCCCCTATCGATTTGTGCTTAATTGAGTTAACTTGCGAAAGTACTTTTGAAATATCGGCTTTTTCCCAATCTATGCCGTTTAAAGTTGCGTCCAGTTTGTCGAGATAATCGACGTTTTTGCGCATATCTCCGATTTTCTGCGATATGACTTTGCATAGCGGCTGGAGATATTCTGGCTCTGACTTGCCAAATTCCGGACTTGCAAAAGGCGTCTTCTCAATTTTTAGGAGCTCGCTTTTCATCTTTTCCGCGGGCATATCGGTGTCTGAAAGCGCGTTTGAAATTTTGTACATTTGAATCAGGCAAGCTTTGGCGTGCGAAGCCTCTTTTAAATATTGCGGGGCTTCCGATTCGTTCCAATTCCAGTCCATTTGGTTGTCCAAGTTGAGCTGACCAATGCACGCCATGGCTTTCTGCCAGTCCGAGTTTTCAAGGTGTTGCTTGAAATTGTTGTAAACTTTAAAGACTGTTTCGTGGCGGATTAAAGAATTTTGGTAATTTGGATACTCTGCGGAGAACTTTTTAAACTCCCTTGAATATGGAAGCTGTGACAGCAATGAGCGCGCGCCGTCGAAGTTATTGCCCTGAAGTTGGGATTCGTATGCGTTTAATATTGTTTCAGAGCGCGGAGTGGAAGCGTAGAATGCTCCAAAAGCTCCGATTGTTACTATCGCGGTGACTAAAATAGCCAGAAGTTTTGAGGCTACATTCGTGCGCGTATGAATGACGTTTCTATCCAGGAATCTGAAGTCGTGGTGGGCAATGGATATTACGTCCGAATCCATCAGCATTCTTTCGGATTTTCCCATTCTGGCGCCGTTTACAAAGGTTCCGTTTTGGCTGCCCAAATCTCTCAGCCAAGTCTCGCCGTCTTCGGAAATTTTAATTTCGGCATGGTGCCCCGATACGACATCGTCGTTTATTGGAATGTCGTTGTCTTTTGCAGACCCTATTTTTATATTGCTGTTTTCAAGCCTTACCATTGATCCGGCTTTAGGCCCATTGAGGAATTCCAGCCTATGGACATCGCAGGGAAGGTTTGACGAGCGTTCGTAATCCTTCACAAAAAGTTCGCAGTCCCCGATTGCGATGCGGTCGTTGGGAACCAATTTCTTTGACGTGACCGTCTTTCCTTTATTCCTGAAATTTTTTCCCTTGCATGCGGTAATGGTAGCTTCCCTATGCGACAAGTTTATGCGCGCCTGGTAGTCGGAAGACAATCTGTCTTCTTGGGGGATTTTCCATTCATTGTCCGGAGCCCGGCCTATCCCGACTGATTCCGGCATAGAGTCGGTCTTTTCCGAATATATCAGCGTCCCTCGGCATCTAAATTCCAATAGGTATGAATAGCGGCGCTTTGCGGCGGACAGTTCGCTTTGGGCGTTTTTTTTCTTTGGGGCGAATATTTTTGCAAACGGCATGGGTACGCGTGCTCGCGGCTTGCGTTCTGGCGTATTTGAAGGTTCGGATTTATTGTTTTTGTCCATTATTCGACGCTCCAGTCGTTTTTCATAATGCGCGTGTAGCGGTAGTCGTCAAGCGGCTCAAATTTTTCCAGGCATTCGTTAAGTATGCGTGTCATTTCTGCGTTGTTTCCTTCCCGCTGGGCGTTTGAATATTCAAGGCACTTTCTTGAATACCATATTTTTTGCCCGGACCTAAATTTTTCCAACATTGATTCCGTAGCGTCTATTACGGGCTTTTCGTTCCTGGCATATGCCTTCGCAAAAAGGCTCTTTATGAGCAAGTCGATATCGCTCCACGATGCTATCTCTATGTTTTTGCGCAGTTCGTGGTTGAGCGTTTGAAGCATTTTTGTGGAGTCTTCGTCAAGCGGCGCCTCGGGGACTTCCCAATGGCGGGCGACAGTGGAGTTGGCTATTGAAATGCAGTCGTATTCCATAACTAAGTCGGCACAGCGCCAATATTGCGAAGCTGGAACCTCGCGCATAAGCAGAATTTCCTTGTCTAGAAATCTCATATAGCAAGCCACGCCCCTCCAAGACATCCCGCCAAACTTTCTTGAATACTCTATTTTTATATACGGATAGCCGTTGTCTTGCCTATTGAAGAAATCGTTTTCAGGCTGCGATACGAACTTTATCGCGCCGTCTTTTTCGGCTTTTTCCATCCATTCTTCAAAGCTCTCGCGCGCCGTCTTTTTGAAGCCGTCTTCTACTTGTTCTGATGTAAAAGTAATATGGAATGGAACGTCCAGATTTTTCCCGACGGCCGTAAGAACCTCGAAACTCTTGTCGCCTGGCTTTGCTACCATTGACGGCGAATTGGGATAATATATTAAAAATTTCCCGTTATTGCCCAAGTCTATTTTAAATTCGCCGTCGTCGTAGTTTCCGGACGCAGAGCCGGGCCATGTGACTGGGTTTTCCACCCTGCTTTCGGATATGTAGTATGCCAAAGCCACTATTATCGCCGACACCACAACGGCTATGAACATGGCCAGCTTTCTTTGCCGGGCAATGGATTTGTTTGCGTCGCGCAATTCCGCAAGTTCTTCGGCGGAAGCGTAGCGGGTGAATGACGATTCCGGCGGGATGTTTTTTTCGCTGGGTATTTCCGTGTTGCCCGAAGGAGCGACAACTGTTGCTTCTCCGGAATTGTCTATATCCGGCATATCTCCCTGCGGCTGCTGTTCCGAATAATTTTCAAGAACAAACGACAATGCCTTCCCGATGCGCACGTCGTCTCCGGGATTTATCTGGACGTCATCCCCCTCGGAAACCGGGACGTTGCGCACCCATACGGAGCCGTTGCCGGGATTGTGCAATAATATTCCAGCGTCGAACTGCGGAAGCAGGGTTATGTGTTCTTCCGCAACGCCGTATTCTGAGCTGCGGATATCGGCGTTCATGGAAGACCCTATCACAAGCCCGGAATCCTTGACCGCGAAAGACCTGCCTTCCAAATCTCCGTTTATAAATTTGATTTTGTATCGCGATTGCTGCATGTCGGATTAAAAAAGGGATACTCCCGCTTCTTTCATTCTGATGTAGATTGGCGTCAATATTATTATAAAAACTGCCGGCATAATAAATATTGCCATAGGCAACAGCATTAAGGACGGGGCGCGCTGCGCTTTGCATTCGGCAAGCGCGAATCTAGCCTTGCGCATTTCCTCCCCTTGGATTTCCATTGTTTCCGATAGGGAGGATCCAAGCTCCGTGCCCAGCTCTATTGCCGCAACAAAGGACGTAAACTCTTTTATTTGCACGCGTTCCGCCATATTGCGGAGGGCCTTTAGGCGCATTACACCAAGCTCCATTTCATGGAGCGTATGCAGGAACTCGTCCCGCAAGGGGCCGGATTGGCTTAAATTTACATAGAACCGAACCGCCGCCATAAAATCCAAGCCTCCGCGCATTGCCGAAGATATTAGGTCTATTGAATAGGGCAGGGCGCGGAGTATTTCCACCCTCTTTTGCTCTACTATATTGTCGATTCCAGTCTTAGGGGAGAACCATCCCACAAAGCATCCCATAATAGCCGCGACTACCGCGTATGCGCTTTCGTCAGATGCGGCCAATGTTATTCCGGCAAAAACAACGGTTAAAACAACAGCCAGAAACAACTGGGAGCAGTAAACTTTTCTTGCGGAGGTCTTTAGCCCGGAAAACTCTATTTTTTTGTCGAAATCGCCAGATATTTTTGGCCATAGGCGGAGAAATATTTCGCCCAATCCAATTTTATCCATTGCGTTTGCGAATGGTTCTGCGGCTTGGAGCATAAACGGAAGCGCGGAATCTGGATCGCGCCCTGGGGCCTTTGCGACTTTTACGGATTTGTCCGAAAGGCAATAGAGGATTGTCGGTATAACCACCGCCATAAACGTAAATATATAAACTATGTACTCGTCCATTTGCCTATACCTTTATGTCGACTATTTTGCGTATTACCATGTATCCGAGAACCTCAAGCGCCAACATTGCGGCTATTGCGCACCAGCCGGTGCCGGTCGTCAGCAGGGGCAGCATTAACTCGGTGTTTACGAGCAGAAGAAGAACAAAAGCCGCGAGCGGGGCAAGCGACATCGCAAGAGCCTCAAATCTACCCTGGGCGGTCAAGGCCATAAGCTTCTGGTGAAATTCTGTTCTGGAGCGTATGGTTTGGGTTATTTTCTGGATTACATCTGCCAAGCTTCCGCCAGACTGCGTTGTGAGCTTTATGGAGACTATCAGCAGCTGAAGGTCCTCGTTGGGAAGCCTGTCGTACATTCGCTGCAGCGATTCCGACAGTTCCAAGCCTAGCCTGTATTCGCGTATGACAACCATCAGCTCCTCTTTCATAGGGCCGTCGCACCTTCTTGAAAATGCTTCGATTGCCTGAGGAAGCGCTTGTCCCGAACGCAGCGCGCTTGTCAAACCCATCGCCAAATCCAGTATGGACGATTCAAATTCGGCAGCGCGCTTTTTTGCCTTGCGCAGGAAGTAAATCCGCGGAAATTGGAACGCTATCGCGAATGAGACGCCTCCGCATCCAACAAGTATTGCCGGGTTATATACCTGGCAAAACAGCAGAATTCCAACCAGTGTTCCAGCCGCCAGTATTCCGGTGGAAGTTTGCAGTTGGCGCAACTTTATTTTGTCTATAAAATGGTATATTCCGTTTTCCGGAGACAGTGCGGAGCGCGTTCCTCCGCCTTTTTCTACATGCTCTGTGGCGGAGGATTGTATGAAGCGTATGGATATATAGATGAATAGCGAAACTGCTATCATTACCAGCAGATATGTACCATAGTGTTGTAATGCGTGCGCGTAATCCATGGTAATTCAACTTTCCGGAACGAAAACAGACATATCCAATTTCAAGTCGCCCGATTGCCTTAATTCCTCTATAAATCTTGGAATGTTGCCGGTGGCGGTATGGCGCCCTACAACCTTAAAATTTTCGTCATAGCCTTCCTGCTCGTATGAAAAGATGTCCTGCAGCAGAATGGTGTTGTTTTCGCGTCCGCAAACTTCCGTTATTTTGACGATTTTACGCGAGCCGTCAGGCATGCGCGTCTGTTGGACTATGAGATTTATCGCAGAGGCGATTTGTTCGCGTATTGCCGACGAAGGCAGTTCGAAGCCAGCCATCATAACCATATTTTCAAGTCTTGAAAGCGCATCCCTGGGGTTGTTTGCGTGGCATGTCGTCATTGATCCGTCGTGCCCGGTGTTCATGGCCTGGAGCATATCAAGGGCTTCAGCCCCGCGGCATTCTCCGACGATAATTCTATCCGGGCGCATTCTAAGAGTGTTTATTACCAGATCCCTTATTGTCACTCGCCCCTGTCCTTCTATATTTGCGGGCCTGGCTTCGAGGCGGCACAAATTCTCGTGCGAAAGTTTAAGCTCTGCGGAGTCTTCCACCGTGATTACGCGCTCTTTTTCGGGGATAAATTGGGACAATATGTTAAGAAGCGTTGTTTTCCCGGATCCCGTCCCGCCTGAGACGAGTATGTTCTGGCGAGACCTTACTGCTTCCTTTAAAAATAGAGCCATGGGGCGGTTTAGGCTTCCGAACTTTATCAAGTCGTCGTCGGTTAATTTCTTCGAGGCAAATTTTCTTATTGTCACGAGAGACCCGTCCAATGACAGAGGCGGAATGACAGCGTTTACGCGGCTTCCGTCGTCAAGGCGCGCGTCCACCATAGGGGATGCCGCGTCTATATGCCTGCCCAAAGGCTCTACTATCCTTTGTATTATGGACTGCAAATGCGACTCTCCATTAAACCTTACAGCGGTTCTATATTGAATGCCCTTGCTTTCTATAAATATGTTGTCCGGCCCGTTTATCATTATTTCGGAAATGTCGGGATCTCTGAGCAGAGGGGAAAGCGGCCCGAATCCGATTAAATCGTCCATTAAAACCGCGCGGAATTTTTCTATTTGAATTCCGGACGGAATTCTATGGCGGATTTCCCTTAAAATTTGCTCTAGGGCGTCCTCCACTTTTGGCTTCATTGCCTCGGCGGATATTTTATTTGCCGAGGTTCCGGACATATTCAATATTTCAAGGACTCTGGATTGCACTGTCCTTGCCAATTCAAGCATGATATCCGAATACATCTCAGTGGATGTCTGCACGTCGTAAAGAGGCATCCGCGAACTAGAGTTTTGGGGGGCGTTTTCAGGCAGCGGAATGATTCTGCCTGCCACAGGCTGTCCGCGTTCGGGCATTGATACGGTAATTTCAAAACTTCCGATTTTTATCTTGTCCGAATTTGAAATTTTTCTTCTGCCTAAAATTTTCTCTCCGTTTATCCACGTTCCCGCAGTGCTTGCGTTGTCTTCTATGAAGCATTCCCCGCCGTTTGAAAATATTGTGGCGTGCCGCCTGGAAACCGCCATGTCGTTAAGCACTATATCCGAGCTCTCCAGACGCCCAAGCGACAATACGGAATTTTCCGGAATCTCCACCATGCGGGATTTTCCGCCGGATTCGATATTGAGGCGCGCTACCATGTAAACATTTTCTCTCCCTTTGATTTTTTAGAATTTTCGCGCAATTTTGATGATTGCGCTTCCAAGGAATTGGAGACTTCGTCTTCTACGTTCGCAGTTTCCGAAGACGGTTTTGATGCCATTTCCACGCCGGATTTAGAAATTTGCGGGGAAACCAAAATAAGCAGCTGGAGCTCCTCAACATTTTCCTCGTCGTATCCAAAGAGAGAATCGAGAATTGGCACATGCCTTAAAAACGCGTATCCCGAATCGCTCTTTGTGCGCGTTAATTCCCTTTGCCCCGCCAATATTGCGGTTTGGTTTAAGTTGCAGACGATTTCCGTCTTGCTTTTTGTCTTGCGCTGCAAGTAGTCGTCATCCTGCTTTATTGGCGCAAGGCTCTTTTCAACCTCCAAAATAAGGCGGACTTTGTCAGACTTTACCAGGCCGCCGCTTACCTTTATTGTAAGTCCGAAATTTATCTCTTTCAAATCAGCCACGTCGCGGCCGTGGATTTCCACGTTCAATGTTCCTCCGTTCTCATAAACGGCTTCAGAAACTCCTTTGGAATTGCTTGTTAATGTGAGATGCCCTCCGTCCCTAAAATCGGACACTCCATTTGCCCCGAAAAATTGAATGGCGCCGGTTATCCCCGTATTCATATACGCAAGGCCACCGACCCCGGAAGACTTCGGAGCTTCTCCTCCGAGACTTGGCGGCAATTCTCCTGCAAGCGTCTTAAACCACCCCTGCAAATCGACCGACAGCACAGTTCCGTTTGCGCTTGAATTTCCCATGCGCTCCAATTGGCTGCGCGTGACCCCCACAATTACAACGTTCACGTCCAACTGGGTGTCGTCGACTTCCAAATTATACACGACTTCTGTTGGATTGGGGCCGGCGGAAAGCCATTTTTGCGATGAAACTATTTTCTTTATGTCTGAAATGTCGTTGTCGCAAAGCATCTTTCCATAAAATGCGAGAATTCCGGACGATATTTTCATTCCCACTATTCCAGATTCTTTTGGAATTCCGTTCTCAACCTTGAATCCCGCGTCTGAAAGTTGTTTTTTTAGGGAGTCGAACATTTCAGGCCCTGGCTTGTATGACACATAGTTGCGGTACGAGTCGCTGTACTTGTCCAAAATATTCTTAAAGGCAACATACCTTGAATATTTTGAAATTTCGCCCCGCAAGGTTATTGCGTTGTGCGACATTTCCGCCGTGACCTCCGAAAAGTCGGAAATGTCCTTGCACAAGTCGCGGTATAGGGACGCAAGGGAGTTTGTCACGCGAACCTTAAAGGTTTTTGAAACCGCATTTGCAGTGAGGGTCAAATCGGCATATCCAGGCTCAATTCCCTGAATCTCGACAAACCTGCCGCGGTTTGCCAAAATTCTTATGTTTTTTGTGGACGATTGGCATTGTTCTATTTCAAACGGCACCTCCAGTTTCCTTGTTTCGTCTTGGGCAATTGTAAGGCTTTCGGTTGGAAGCGCGGAAATAAACGCCGCTTGTTGGGGCGAACCCGCGCCGCCGTTTTCGCCTTGGGCGCATGCAAATCCTGCGGAGAGCAAAAACGCGGATAGCGAAATAATAAGCGGTGTTGAAATTTTGCGTGCCATTTTAATGTTTTATCTCGTATTTTCTATTGGAGTGGAAGGGAGTTCGGCGGATTGCAGCCCTTTGCGGATTCCCTCAAAAGTTTTTTCGTTTACCACGCCTATTTCTTTGCGGTTTAGCGCGGACGAGTCGTTGCGCTTGCGCAATACGGGGTACAATTCGGCTTCGCGCTGCGCGGCAATCACAATCATTGCCTGCTGCGGCGGAAGCGATACAAAGATTGTTCCGCTTGAGCCGCCAGGCTCCCTAAACGAACCGTTGCTGTTTGCTATTCCAATAACTCTTACGCACGGCAGAAGCACGGAAGTTTCCCTCTTTTCAGACTCTTGAATGGAAGGGGGAATGATGCTGCCGTTTTCCTGGAGGCCGGAGATAGGTTCTGCCTTTCTTGAAACGTAGGTTGATATTATGCCGATTTCATCGTTTGGTTTCAGCATCTTTATAAGCGCCGGATCCGAGAATGTTATGGGAATTGTCCATTCTCCCTCTTTAGAGCAGTCTCCCAAAGAGACCTTAAGCTGTATGTCGCTCATCAAAATATAATCGTTCCTCATTATGGAGTGCTGGGCGCGTTGCCCGTAAATCATTGCGACGTTTTTCCACAAAAGAGCGCCGTGCGGCAATACCGATTTTGGAACATTGCGGTAGGTTAAGGAACCCTCGGTTAGTTCTTCGTCCGCAGGAATATCTCGAGCGGCCGTGATAATTGAAATTTTTTCCTCATCCTTTGTTTCGTCTCTGTCGAACAGGGTCTTGCTTACGACAAAAACCGCGGCGAGTCCAAGAATAACCGATACAACCAAGGGTATTACATTTTTCATCGCCGTTTTTTTCTTTAAAAGGCATATATTTGTCAAACATTTTATGGGTGTGCCGGGGCGGTTATAGGCCTGCTTTAGAATATTGCATATTATTGCATCCCACTTATATGTAGTTGGGGAAATTCCGCGTTTTAAACGCTTGCTCCAAACTATTTTCTTCAGCCGAATTTGGCGGGTTGTAGAAATGCGGCTGCGGAATTGCTAGCGCGGGATATATAATTGGGCGTCTTCGGGATAATTTACGCCTTTTACGGCTACGTTTACTTTTATGCGGTTTGGTTCGGAATTTTTCTCCACCCAATCACGGATAGCCTGAAGCATGTCAACTCCTGACATATTGCCGTGCCATCCTCCGGGAACTAAAAATACTCTTGCATATTCAAGGGTTTTTTCGGTTGACCCTGTATTCTTGCACAGCAATTTATACCAATCTTTAATGTATTCAGCAGGAACTATCGTGTCTATTTTTCCCTGGATAATCAGGAGTTTCTTGCCGTATTTTCTAAATTTCCCAAGATTTGGGGCTGCGTCAGTATCCTGCGAAAAACGCTTTTTAAACTCTATCGCATATTTGTGCAAATCGACTTTAGACGGGGCAATGTTTGCCCGCCTAAAAAACCATGCGGACATCCAGTCGTCGAATCCGTTTTTCAGGCTTTTGCCGTTGTCGGCAATCTCGCACGAAGGAGGCAGCCCGAATGTTATAAAGGCTCCTGTTGCGGGATCGAGAAATGGCGAATGTATCCCGCTTAATAGGTCTATTTGATTTTTTGAGAGAAAATCAAATTTTGAATAGTCAACCTTTGCGCGTTCCGGATATTTTAGATAAGGTTTCGAAGAATTTTCTGGCTCGCCTTCGTTATTCCGATTCTGCTTTACAATTTCTTCCGAAATTTTTGATATTTGCTCGTCGGTAAAATGCCCTCCGGGGAACAGCAGAGCTTTTTCAAACATGAAGCGTATGTGCAGTGAAGTTCTGTCGGATACCGGAAATAAAAGTGCGATTCCATCGTATTCGGCCGGATGCCTTTCTGCCATAGACAATCCCTCCTGTCCTCCAGTTGAACCGCCCAAATAATATGAATATTTTGGCGGTTTCCCGTAAAATATTTGTGCGGCTTTTTTCCCTAACTTCGTCATCATATATACGGCGTCGTGCCCAAAATCTGCGAGAACTACATCCAGATTGTCTGCGTCTTCCCACCATTTTTCTGTTCCTAAATCGCAATGCGCGGTCGCGTATCCTATATTTGCTCCGTTTACAGCCATTTCTACGGAAACGCGGTCCCCCATCCCGCCGTTTCCTTTCCCAAGGAAGATTCCGTTCCATTTGTCAGCGACGGGGAGGGCAAGGGCGATTTTAACCTTTGAGGGGGGATGAGCTCTGGCGGCTATAAGCAGCATATCGGTTGATGCTTTTGTGCCGCCTATTTTCTCGCCTGCGCAGATATGTCGGACGTCGGTTATTTCAGCTTCGTCAAAATTGGCGTTCTTTATTTTTTCTATGCTTGGTTCTTCCGCGGTGGAAATTGTCGCGGCTAAAAATAGCGGAAAAATTAAAAGAAAATATTTACTCATGTTTTCTAACTGAATGGATAAAAGTTTTTTATTAATAAAGAGGATGCGTTTTATTGCATTATTGCAATATAGATTCTTAAATATAAACCTAGACTAAAATCCCTAATAAAAAATATTCGATTCTTGCAACAAAACTTGCCGGAAGTTATTTGCGCTTTTTCCTTTGCTGGCTAATTTAAAATTTCTGATTATAGAAAAATGGCACTTTCCAAATGCAAACTTTTCATAGAAAATTTATGCGTTTTGAAGATATGTTTGGTCGTCCATCCGGAAGTATAATTTCAAAGAACTTTCGCTAACGTTTTAGCTTGTCGATCGCTTCCTCGTTAGAATCTTTCCATTCTATCCATTCGTTTAATCACCACAAAAAAAATGATGGATGAAGCCGCTGCTTGAACCGTAGAAGTTGGATCGGATTAAATGGGAATAAAATCCTTCTTTGGATTGATTAAATTTGAATATTTAGAGTTGAAGATATAAATGGGGCTGTATCTATCATAAATATCTCCGCGGCTCTCCCTATGGAAAGTATCTTTTGGGGATTGATTCATCGCAAATCCTTTTGGCGCGAGCATTCCTAAGAAAAGATGAGGTCGTTCTTTGTTATAAAATTTTCTTCATTCTTCTGCCTTTACCATTTTGCGTTCTCGAATTTTATCATTCTGGCTATATAGATTGCATGACGTTCAAAAGTATATTCATCTATTAGATTTAAAATTTCTATTGCTCCGCCTCATTGAGTGTAATCGTGTGTAAAGTCCAAATTCTAGACGTGGTTATTAAGCTTAGCTTTCGTTTGTAATTTGATATGCCTTGTCTTCGGATACTTCGCGTTCTATGATTATCTTCATTATATGTTCTACACTGAACTCTATTTTCATATTGCTTATTTGTCTTATGTGATTTTGTTGGGTTTTCTCCTCATATATACTGGTCATCCTCAAGAGAGTCCACGCATCTGGAATGCTGGAACGGATTTCATTTGACTCTTTTTGCATAATCCACCGTAAGGGGGCGGCGCGCATCCTACGCGGCGGTTGCCAAGTTAGATTTAAGGGAATTTTTAACCTGCAAAGCGCAAACGCATGCTGTGGCATCAGGCGTTTTTTTGGGGTGGCGACCTGTACAACCCGTAATATTTGCCAAATGCGCCTTTTGCCTCTAAATACTCCGAAGCAGTTTGGAGACAGATTTTTGAGATATCAGATTTTTTCAAAAGGCGAATTTTTTGATATCTTCAGTCATGGCGTTTGCGTCTCGCGCGTTATTGCAGGGATTATGCTCGAATTTGGGATTGTCTCCGGAGTTTCACCTCTGCCAAACGTTGCAATCGGAGTGCCGCATGCTGCGGCTTCTAGGTTTGCGAGCGATGGCGCCTACTAAAAGGTTGGATTTATAAAAACGCACGCTGCTCTATAAATTGTTGCAATCTCGACAAGATTTCTCGCTTTATGTGACTATCTTTCCGAGGTAACTCGTTTGCATTTTGACGACCAAGCAGCAATACATTGAAAATTGTATCATAAGCAGCACCCTATTTCTGGAATGGTTTTGCGAAGAGGTCGAAAATCCGCGAGGTAGGATATTTCGATTTTTTTTTGAAAGTTTTTATAGGCGGATTTCATTTATTCGCGCCGCAAAAGTTGAATGAAAATGCCCAGTCATCGGGAAGCGGTCGTAGAGCGTCCATACGACGGGTTTACAGTGTTCTCCGGGAAATTTCAGAAGAGTTGAGACGCGCAAATATTACCCATATAGATTGTGAAAATTGATAATATACCGAGAAATTCTTTTTATTGCTTCTACGAATTTAATAGTGGCGGCTTCTTGAAAGGACTGTCGGAACCAATTTACGCGTCTGTAGGATATTGAGGGGTAGAGCCATTAGGCGGCGAGGCGTATAATGTTGAATTGGCTTTATGAAATTTTGATAGCGCATGCAATATGCCTGTTCCACTCGTTGCGAATCGCCTTTCTTCATTTGCGCGCAATTTTTCCGGTGGATATTGAATTGCCTACCGCATTGACTTGGAGATATTCGTTTTTTTACTTGAAAAATATCTCCATGAAAAATGTAATTATAAATGTATAGGATATCAAAACACTGCTAAGCACATTTTAATGCGACTTATAAAATATGAAATCGTATGATAAAGTTTTTATTACGAATTTGCCGTCATTCTATAAGAAAAATTTATACAATGAAATAAACAAAAAACAAAGGGTGCTTGCGATATTTACTGACGATGGAGATCCCACGCGTAATGGAGATTTTTACAATGGGAATATAGAATTTGACAGCGAGAATCTTGGGAAAAGAAATTCTTTCTCAAAAGTATTTTTTTTATTAAAAATAATATTTTTTTGCGAATACAAAATGCTCATCCTTGGAGGATGGAACAGCGCATTGCAGTGGATTTGCGCATTTGCCTCTCCGCGACGGAAAAACGCTTTCGCGCTGGAATCTAGCGTATCTGAATCCACTGTAAAGGGATGGAGGGGGCTTTTAAAGAGGATTTTCTTGAGCCGCATATCCAAAGTTTTTGCTTCCGGAAAAATGCAAAAAAAACTGCTCGACGCACTTGAGTACTGCGGAGAGGTCGCCATAACAAAAGGCGTGGGAGTATACAACATCGTTGACGTCCCACCATTCGAGCCGAAGTCAGAAATACGCAATTTCATATACGTCGGAAGGTTTATTCATTGCAAAAACCTCGAAAACCTTGTGGCGGCGTTCGAAAAATTCCCCGACTGCACGCTCACAATGGTTGGGTACGGCGAGCTTGAAGCCAAGCTGCGTGCAGTATCCCCGAAAAACGTCAAATTCACCGGTGGGGTCGAAAACGCGCGCTTGCCCGATTATTACAGGCAAAACGACGTATTTATCCTGCCGTCTTTTAGTGAACCCTGGGGGCTTGTGGTAGAGGAGGCTTTGAACAACGGTCTGCCTGTTATAATAAGTGAAAACGTTGGGTGCGATGGCGAAGTTGTTGCGGATGGCGTGAACGGAGTTGTTTTTAGGTTTTCGGATAAAGACCCCATCGCAAAGGCGATACAGAAGATTCGTGAGCCTGCGTTTTATAATAAAATCTCGCAGAATATAAGAAAGACGGATTTTAAGGAGATTGCGCGGCGCCAAATTGCCTGTTATTTAGTATAATTGTATGATTATGCATTGCAGTGATTTGTCCAAAACGGTTTTTCTACTTGCAATAATAATCGAAAAATAAATTATTCCCTGAATAAATGAGAAGGCAAAAGTGTTCGTAGTCGCGTGAACAATCCCTCATAAAAATGGCTTCCGTATATAGCGAACTTAAAAAGTCCTCCTTTTCTGCTCTTGGTTCTTATGAGTCGTTTACGATCTCCGAAATTTAGCAGACACATATCGCGAATTGCAAAAGCGGCAACATAGCTTGGGAGAAAGTAGAAAACGTTTAGAAAACCCTAAAGTCCGCAATTTTTTGCAACCATGGAAACGCTGTCGGAGACCTACAGAGAGTTTTACGAAAGCGAATGTCCCATAGAAGCCTTTCCGAAAGTTATACGCGACGTAGCGAATACCTATTCCGCCGCAAGAAATTTGCCAATGGAGCTGCTTTGCTTTTGCGCCTGCGGAAGGATCTCCGCGAATCACAGCCGACATCGCAAAACGCGCATGCAGGGTTGTCTCATATTCAATTTGCGTCTCGGTGGTTTTGTTTTCAAGCGGAATGCTCCCTGAAATTGAACACGACAGGGCTAAAATGGACGCCATGATTCGACAAAACGACGGTTTCTACAAAAAAATCAGCTTCTTTGACCAATATTCAAGTCTGCGCAGCGAGCGCGTGGAGTTTATCGTGCATACATTCCCATCGATGTACGAAATTGTGAAAAAAGGCAAAGGGCGATACGTCGTCTTGAAAGATAGAATCTCCGAAGCTAAAAAGGCGCTTGGAATAGAAGTCGATGAGGACGACGATCTGTTTTAGCAAATAGGTAAAATAGACAAATAGTTAAACAGGCAAGATATTATGCATCTAAGTAAAGGTACAAATAGGTAAATAGATAAAAAAGCCGCAATGAGTGTTAATACTTGAAATATAGTTGACTTTCAAGCGGCCATCTGGTCTTATGACTACTTTATCCCGCCCCTGTAGTTCAACGGATAGAACGAGCGTTTCCTAAACGCCAAATCGAGGTTCGATTCCTCGTGGGGGCGCGGGTAAATTTTTGTTATGAAAGCTATTCACGCAGATCCCAAAGAAATTAGGAAAATCTTTGCAGATAATTATATAATTCCGGATTTTCAGCGTCCCTATTCATGGACGACAGAGGAATGTGATAAATTATGGGAGGATTTTGTCTCCTTTTACGAACATAGCAGTTCTTCCGAGGATAAGTACTTCTTAGGGAATATAGTAATTCATAAAGAAACCAAGAGTGATGCATTTTCTGTTATAGATGGGCAACAACGTCTGACAACTTTACTTTTACTAATAAAGGCATTTCACACTCGGGCTGGTACTGTTAATGCACTTGAAGAATGTCTTAAACAGAAAGATCCGCTAACTTCTGCGCTAACAAATAATCTAAAAATAGACTCAAAAGTCATTGAGAAGGATAAGGAAATTTTGTATTCAATTGTGATGGGGGATGTGGCTTCTGTGCCTGAGAGTCAGATGAAGGCCAATTTTGAATTTTTCCTCAAGAAGATTGATGATTGGTTATTGGTGCAGAAAAATATTACTGAATCCCTGCACAAATTAATATTAACTTTACTAGATAAACTTGTAATATTACCTATTCATTGCTGTTCCGAAGACGATGCCCTAACGATTTTTGAGACGATAAACAATAGAGGAATGTCTCTAACAGATGCCGATATATTTAAGGCAAAACTACATTATTTTGCAGGTGATAATAAAGATGACTTTATAAAAAGTTGGAAACTCCTGAAAGATGATGAAGATAACTATGACTGGTATTTCAGAATTTTCATGCACATTTTACGTGCAAAATCAAATGATATTTCAAAGGAAAAGGCGCTGAGAGCTTATTTTACGGAAAATCAGTATGAACGTTTAATGAATTGGCAGAGCGTAATCTCATCTCTTGATAAGATACATATTATAGACAAAAATTGGATACCGGATGTAGATGCAAATATTTTACGCAATATACTCATGAGATTTCCAAATTATTATTGGAATTACCCGTTGTATGTCTTTTTATTTAGGTATGGTAAAATTGAGTATAGTGAAAACGGCAACTCAATATTACTAACTCCTGACGAGTTGGAAAATTTTAAAAAGCTTATATCTGAAACGTTGCGATATTTCTACATAAAGGGAATTGTTTATAATTCTGTTAATGCAATAAAGGATACTGTCTTTAAAGTTTGCGCCAGTGTTTTTAAGGGAGAGGATCCTACAGAAGAGTATAGAAAAAATATTACTGAGAGTGATATAAATGATTTTTTTAGTCGAATAAATAAGCGCCAGTATGGTCGATACTTAAAAGGTCTTGTATTGTTGTCGGCTTATCTTAACCCAATGCAAGACAAGCAAAAATTTTTAGAATTCTTGTCAAATAACAGTGATATAGAACATATATTGCCTAAAAAATGGGTAAATTATGATGGCTGGGATGAAGAGGAATGGAAAGAACTCTTGAATTCGATAGGGAATCTCATGCCGCTTGAAAAATCTATAAATATTCATGCTCAGAATTCTTTCTTTTCGCTAAAGAGAAATTGTTATAAGAACTCTAAGGTTCAAGATGCAATAGATCTTGCTCAAACTGATTGCAAATGGACGCCATGTGACTGTAGAAAGAGAAATAAAGCTAAATATGAATTAATTTGTGACTTCTTTAAAGGACAATGTTAACAAACTAAGCATTGGCATTATAATCATTTTGTATTAATTATTGACGATCCATGAAAATATTCGATTGTTCGACTATAGAATTATTATAGGAACTACTCGTTATATTGGTAATTCTTGAGAATATGAATTTCTCTTTTGATATATTTCAAAAGAGCTTTTTAGTTGTATGCAAAATAGTGTGTATAGGCGAACTTCTCTAAGGCGAAATAGACTCAATCCCTTATTTTACAGACCATACGTTTATGACTTTTAGTCATATCTTCAATTTGTGGGCTAGTATATATCTGACTTATAGATATAATAAATATTAGCTCTTTTACATAAGTATCTCCAGATTCATCAATCATTATGAGGTTGCGTTTTAATGGACGGACAGGACTGGAATGTTCTAACATGTGAGCCACAGACAAATCAAAACATTAAGACCCCATCATTATTTAACTGATATTGAACATACATATTTTACGAAAGATGTGTAATTTAATGTTCGCTTATCTGTGAGGTTATTATTTTTTGCTTATCATGTTGGTATCTCAGACTTGTTATTTTTGCTATAAGCTTAATTTCGTAAGTTTCTGATATTTTGGCTAAATTTTCAAAATCCGACTTGTATCTTGGCATTTTTAGCTGTAAAAATTTTGAATGCTAAAAGGGTTTTCTGTTTAGGAGTGAATATTCAGCTATTTCTCCCACTATGCCAGAGATTCATATGCTCATACATGAAGCAGTATCTTTTCTATTTTAACATAAAACTCAAATATTAGATAAGTTAATACGCTCTGGCGAATTACAACAAAAAGGAATTTGAATCGTACTTTCCTGTTGTATGAACAAATAGGGAAATAGGGAAATAGAACCCAAATGATTAGTGGGTAAAAAGAAAATGGGGATTTAGAGCAAATAGGTAAATAGGTTCCATACATTCAACTGATGGTAGATAAACCTTACTTTTCCCATACCAATTTGTTCAAAATGGTATATCTATAAATGTCTTAAGGGATCGATTTATCTAAATAGCTATTTGTCCTATTTGCCTATTTTCCCTATTTTGCTTTTTATATGAGGTCCGAAGCCACCAAGGGGATTAGCTAAGTGCGCTTTTATGGTTATAATGAGCGTTAATTCTGCCTGTTCTCAATTTTGTATTTATATTATTTGTATATTATTTTGCCTTCTGTAGGGATTTTTTGCCGAAGCCCTCTTAGAAGGGCAAGGCGAGAAAAATCCCTAAGGCAAAATAAAGACTGATAGATTTGTTGTAATGTAGGGAGCACTATGATGTTCCCGAAGGGGAAAGTAGAAATGAGTGCCCACTTTTGTTTCTTCATGTCGGAGCAAATATTGTCCCAATACATATATGGTAAGTGAGCCGAGAGATAGATTTTATTATCGCTAAACAGACAGGGAGCTGAAAGGAATCTTTTAAATACTAACATACGGCAGGGACGTTCGGCAGACCCGTTTCTTCTTGCGAGTATATTTTTTCAAATGTCCCAGGCGGGGTAAAAATATTATAAGACCAAAGCTTAGCCTCAAAGTAGGCTATATTTCATGCATTGAAATATATGCGTTTATTGAGGCAGTTATTTGGTGGGGAATTATTCTAATTTTCCTCGGATCTTGACCCGTAGGTTAATGTTTTATGTCGTTTTTTATTAGAATCTTGCGATTGTTGGTGTATGTTGGTAGGTTCTCTAAAACAATTAATATTTCTTGCATGTTCACTATGCGATATGAAGCTTTTTATTGCTTCTTTTATAAGGATTTTCCCTTAAAATTGCGAGCTGGTTTATATTTCAAAAGTCGGAGAAAATAAAACTTGAAAATGCCATTTCTTGCGTGCTTCAATCGATGCGATAAGTACAGGTTAATAGAGTCCGGAAATACTCCGAATATTTTCTTAACAGCGAACCGCTCGCCGTAAAATTAGAATAAATTAAGAACGCATAGAAGTTTTTAGGTGTCTAATTATTTTGAAGCTTTACAGAATCGCTTGATTGTGATTCTTTCTTGCTAAATTGGACGGTGGTGTTTTTGTAGGATGCCTTCGGGCAAAATATATTTATTCCATTGTCCGGTATTCTCTTTTCTAATCGCATTGATTATCGGAATCTGCCAACAATATGAATCCGGAAAATAAAAAATTAACCGCCTCAGGCCTTCCCAGAGTAGAGTTTGGAGAATGTACTGACAAAATACGCATTACCGACGACGGCGAAGCATACTACGGCATTACGAAGAAAGCCGCAATCGCAGAGGCTACGCGCTGCCTGCATTGTCCGAAACCTAGGTGCCAAATAGGCTGCCCAAACCATATAAATATACCCGAGTTCATATTTGATATTGCAAACGGCAATGTTGGAGACGCCGCAAAAAAACTCGCACTCCAATCTACGATGTCTGCAATTTGCGGCCGCCTTTGCAATCAGAACAAACAGTGCGAAGGCGCATGTGTCCTGGGAATCCGGGGGCAGCCTGTGGCAATAGGAATGCTTGAGCGTTTTGCGGCAGACTTTGTGCGCATAAACGGATATTCGGAGGTCCCGAAATGCAATCCTCCAACCGGCAAGCATGTCGCAATAATCGGATTGGGACCGGCCGGAATCACGGCGGCGGAAAAACTTGCCCAAATGGGGCATGCTGTCGAAGTTTTTGAGGGGCGCGATCTCCCCGGGGGAGTTACTATGTATGGGATTCCAGAATTTAGGCTCCCGAGGGAAATCGTATTTGAACGCGTTTCCAGGCTCGAAAAAATGGATGTCCGCATACACTATGGAATAGGCATTGGGGAGCCTCCGTACAGCTTGGACGAGCTTCGCGAACGCTACGATGCGGTACTTGTAGCCACAGGGGCTTGGAAGCCCATCACCATGTACATCGCGGGCGAGTATGCCAAGGGCGTCTATACTTCAAACGAATTCCTTGCGCGGTATAATCTGAGTACTATGTCCAGCGACAGCAGAATGATGGTTTCCCCAATTAGGGCTAAGAATGTCATAACAATAGGCGGAGGAAATGTCGCAATAGACACTTCGCGCGTGGCATTGAGGTGCGGAGCCAAATCGACTATTGTTTATAGGCGGACTATCGAAGAAATGCCCGCGCGCGCGGATGAAATAGCGACCGCAAAAAAAGAGGGTGTCGTTATGCTGGAAAATACGCTACAAAAGAAGATTCTATACAATGAATCGGGATGTGTTTACGGCATAGAGTGCGTAAAGACGCGAATGGGCGATCCCGACGCCGACGGCCGCCGCACGCCCGTGGAAATACCAGGGTCGGAATTTGAGCTTCTATGCGATACTGTAATCCTCTCTACGGGGAGCAAACCGCGCGACAGGCTTGCAAGAAACTGCATGCACTTAAAGTTGAATCCCAACGGAACTATAGCCGTAAATCCTGAAACACTGCAGACTTCAATGGACAGTGTTTTTGCATGCGGCGATGTCGTGACCGGTCCCGATACAATAGTTGGTGCAATGGTGCAGGCGAAAAAGGTTGCCGAGAATATGGATAAATACCTGCGCGGAGAAATCTGAGGTAAATGCAAAACACGGCCGCAATTTCAAAATAGTCAGAAAACGGAGATTGATTGCAGCAGTTTTCGGTTTTTAGTTTTAATGGCTGTTTGTCTGGACTATATTAGATATGTCTATGGGCTAGCAGCTTAGGAAAATTGATTCTTTTAGGGTCTGTTTGGAGGCTGTTTGATGGCGCGACAGCGGTAATTTGCTTGGAAAACGCAGTAATTTAAAGGTCTCGTATACGCGGTTTAATCTAGAAAATGTTCGGCGACACTAAGAATAATAAAATAAAAGTTTAATAGGACCGAAACTTTGGCGCACATAAGCGACTTTTAAATAAAATGCTTTGCATGTTGCTTTGTGCGTATATGTTTTGTCCAATAGAATTTGAGGATATTTCTTGGTCCCGAATGTGTCTCAAAAAAAACAAATATTAGAATTTGCCTTGGATTTTGTCTTGTGCTGCATTCACGTCTGAAAATTACGCGGCTTAAGTCGCTTGCATTAAACTATTCAGGGATATTTTGGCTTTTTATGCGGGAACAGAATAAATTTACAGGCTAAACCCATTTGGCTTGAGATATCAAAATATTACAATAATTGCGTTTGCAGGCAGACGGCGCTAGATGCGATTTCAGTATAATACCAAGAGCGCAGTGCGGATAAAATTTGCGTATGGACTTTTTCTTATCGCAGTATATCTATGTCTTAAAATATATTAGGGCAACAATGGCGGCATAAATGAAACAAATACTATATTTAGAAACTATATTTAGATGCGCATTCCTTTTGGCAGCTGTATTGTCGGCTTCACTTCTACATGCGGGTGATCTCTATAAAAATGATAGAGCGCGCTGGATTGGCTATGTAAAAGAATTAACTCCCGATTTGAAACACAAGCTGGTCCGCCCTATTGCCATAGTCGGGGCGGTCAAGGATCCATCGGCTTTTCAGTCGTGGCGGTTTGAAAAAATTGGATTGCCGGAAGATATTTGCAATACGGATTTTCAAAAGCTTCAAAGCGTTGTTTTAGATTTCGGGAAACATTACACCGGCTTTTTTTCATTTTCTACAAAAATTATAAAAGGCGTTATGCACTCTCCCATTCGGCTAAAATTCCATTTTGCAGAGCTTCCGGCTGAATTAAACACGCCCCTAGACCCTTGGAAAGGCGGTTTGGCACGCTCATGGATGCAGGACGAAATTATAACTGTCACAGAACCAAACATAATTATGACTATACCTAGAAGAATGTCTTTTAGATATGTAAAAATAGAGGTAGTAGGAGAATGTATGTGGTTTGAATACGCGTTGGATAATATTCAGGTCAACGCTCAAACTTCCGCCGGCGAAATTAAAACATCTTTGGGAAAGGATTGTCCTAAAATAATATCGGGTATAAGAAACGTAGGGATCGAAACGCTCAAGGAATGCATGCAGGAAGTCTATGAAGACGGGCCAAAGCGCGATCGCAGGCTTTGGCTTGGGGATATGTATCTTGAAAATTTGGCAAATAGACACAGTTTTAAGAACTTTGCGCTAACAAAGCGCTGTTTATATCTGTTCGCATCTACTGCGGAAAAAGACGGTTTTGTTAATCCATGCTGTTTTGAGTTGCCGGTTCCGCACTCGCAGCAAAGCAGGTGCGTTCCTTATAGCCTTCTATTCATATCGGTTTTGTACGACTACCTTGCGGATACGCAAGACTACCGCACTGCAAACGACTTATGGCGCGTGGCCAAGAGGCAGATGGAACTTGTGTTGGAGAGTGTAGGCCCGGACGGTGTCTATGAAGCGCCTAAAAATGCGTGGATATTTTTTGACTGGCGCAAAGACTTTGATTACAATACGTCTATGCAGGCCTTGTGCGCAATCTCGCTGGACAAAATTGCGGGGCTGGCAAAAAAACTGGATAGGGAATCGGAAGTTGAGGGCTGGAACGGTATTGCCGAAAAAATGCGCGCTGCGGCGAAAGAAAAACTATACTCTCCGGAAAGGCGTGTTTTCATTAGCGGGAAAAACAAACAGATTTCAGTTCTTTCGCAAGCATGGGCGACGCTTGCGGGATTTGCCGACGATGAAACTTGCCGAATTGCGATTGCCGAAGCGTTGGAGTCTGGCGATTCGGTAAAAGTCGGAACTCCGTACGCTATGCATTATGTTATTGAAGCCATGATAAAGTGCGGGATGAAAGCCGAAGCCCGCCGGCTGTTGGAGTCGTATTGGGGCGGTATGGTAAGAAAGGGGGCGGATACTTTTTGGGAGGTTTATGACCCGAATGACGACTATATTTCGCCTTACGGCTTCTTCCCTTTAAACAGCGCCTGCCACGCTTGGAGTTGCACTCCCGTATATTTTATACACGCTTATCCGGATATCTTTCAGAAATAAAACAAACGGAACTTTTGCCCGCAAGACGAAAGCCAGTGTTGCATTAAATCCGCAACTGCTTGGTTTGCGCCTGCAGAAACTTAAAATTAAATTATAAATTGGAGTTTTACTACAATGTTGTGCAGCTAAGTTCCGCTGCTTTGGGTATTATCCAAAATCTTTGGCGCGCAACGGAAGTTGCCGCTCCAGAGTGCCTTCAGAATTGCGGGGAAGGATATTTATCCTAAAAGAATATTGTGCCGCAACCCTGGATGCGTTTTTTTTTCTTGAGGGGAGGGGAGATTAAATTTCGCTCTACGTCAAAGATTGTGGAATGGTGGAAAAAAAAGAGGGCAAAGAGAACGAAAAATGTTCTACAATGCCCGATGTGTTAATAAAGGGCTATAAGATTCTCAGGACAGTAAGTGTTGGTCAAGACTTTTCGCTTGCGGAAGTTGAGCATAAGCAGTCGGGTATACCCG